>ERZ781275.270-NODE-270-length-65672-cov-3.885167_pt1 | contig 65672 bp, 58 predicted proteins | sample MGYA00375853_ERZ781275 | MGnify/ENA primary metagenome ERZ781275 (study PRJEB29790, sample SAMN03653691) | human gut metagenome | host: Homo sapiens | place: USA: Dallas, Texas | collected 2012-07-23 | study: EMG produced TPA metagenomics assembly of the Gut...
GCAGGGCAGGTGTTTTCTGATTTTGCTTCAACAGACTGCGAATCATTTTCTCATCCGCAACCATGGTACGTACTTTTTCCGCAAGCAGCTTTCCCTGAACCGTCAAATTCAACTGCTTTCCGTCATAAAAAAACAATTTACAATCATATTCCTTTTCCATATATTTAATATGCTGTGAAACAGCAGGCTGTGTAATGCATAAGATATCCGCAGCCTTCGTATAATTTAATGTTTCAGACAGCGTAAGGAATGTATATAATCGAAAATCCAGCATGTTCTCATCTCCCAATTTCTGTAAGGTAAGTATACCACGAATAAAAGAAGAGCGAAAGGAAAACAAGTGTCTTTAATTTGTGAACATATGTATTCACTTTGTTTGCGTTAAGAAAACTCTTTCATAAATGTTACATCAATTTTTCATTTTAACTTTCATTTTATTTCATTTGTGCTATAATAGTGCTTACTAACAGAAAAACATGCTGTTGGAATAAGTAAAAGAGGAAAGGAAGGTGCCTGATTATGGCCGAAAACAGAATTTACAATTTTTCAGCTGGTCCATCCATGCTGCCACTGGAGGTGTTGAAAAAAGCGCAATCGCAGATGCTGAATTACGAGGAAAGTGGCATGTCGGTTATGGAAATGAGTCATCGTTCCAAAGCCTATGATGCGATAATTACAAAAACACAGGAACGAATGCGTTCCATCATGAATATACCGGATAACTATAAGGTGCTGTTTCTGCAGGGAGGAGCGACCTCTCAGTTTTCCATGGTTCCCCTGAATTTGTTGCAAAAGGGTACGGCAGATTATGTCGTGACCGGATATTTTGCGAACAAGGCATATGCGGAAGCAAAGAAATACGGGGATATCGTTTTGGCTGGCTCCAGTAAGGATGCGGATTATTCCTATATTCCCGCACAGCAGGAGCTGCAGCTGAACAAGGATGCGGATTACGTCTATCTATGTGCAAATAACACGATTTATGGTACTGAATGGAAATATGTTCCGGAAACAAACGGAGTACCGATTGTAGCGGACATGTCCAGTGATATTCTGTCCAAGCCGGTGGATGTATCCAAATTCGGCATCATTTTTGCCGGAGCACAGAAAAACATGGGATGTGCCGGATTGACGGTTGCTATTGTTCGTGAGGATTTGATTGGCCATGCAAAGGATTTCACACCGGTGATGATGGACTATGCTCCTCTTGCCGACAAGGATTCCATGTACAATACACCGCCTACCTATGCAATTTACATTTTGGGACTTGTTCTGGAATGGATAGAAGAAATGGGTGGACTTGCGGCAATGCAGAAGCGAAATGAAGAAAAGGCGAAGCTGCTGTATGACTATCTGGACAACAGTGCTTTCTATACAACCACCGTGCGTAAGGAGGACCGTTCTTTGATGAATGTAACCTTCCGTGCGCCGAATGCAGAGCTGGATGCATTGTTTGCCAAGGAAAGTGCCGCAGCCGGTATGAGTAACCTGAAGGGGCATCGTGCAGTTGGCGGAATGCGTGCATCCATCTACAATGCAATGCCGCTTGCGGGTGTGCAGACATTGATTGCATTTATGAAAAAATTTGAAGAGGAACATAAATAAGGGAGATTACTATGAAAATAAAGCTGTTTAATAAGATTGCGGATGCCGGAATCCATCAGTTTGATCCGAACGCATATGAATTTTCTGAGGATTTTGATAGCTATGATGCCATTATGGTGCGCAGTGCGAAGCTGCATGATGTGGAATTTCCTGCAAATCTGAAATGTATAGCCAGAGCCGGTGCAGGTGTAAACAATATCCCGCTGGATCGCTGCAGCGAACAGGGAATTGTTGTATTCAACACGCCGGGAGCCAATGCCAATGCGGTTAAGGAGCTGGTGATGGCAGGTCTGTTGATGTCTTCCCGCAGGATTACAAAAGGAATTGAATGGGTTAAGACGCTGGATGGTGAAGATATTTCCAAGACTGTCGAAAAAGGAAAAAGCAACTTTGTCGGACCGGAAATTGCAGGGAAAAAGCTGGGAGTCATCGGACTTGGTGCGATTGGCGTACTGGTTGCCAATGCGGCCGCTGCTATGGATATGGAGGTCTTCGGGTATGATCCATTTATCTCTGTAAAGGCAGCCTGGACCTTAAAGGCAAGGGTACACCATGTACAAAATCTGAAACAGATTTTTGAGGAATGTGACTATATTACCGTCCATGTTCCATTCAATGATAAAACAGCAAATATCATTGATGCGGAAGCGATTGCGGCAATGAAGAACGATGTGCGTGTTTTGAATTTTGCACGCGGCGGTCTGATTGATGATGAAGCAATGATGAAGGCGATGGATGAAGGAAAAATTGCTGCTTATGTAACAGATTTTCCAACAAAGGAGCTGTTGCAGTATGAGCAGGTGATCGGAGTTCCTCATCTGGGAGCCTCCACTCCGGAAAGCGAGGAAAACTGTGCGGTTATGGCTGCCAATGAAATTATGGAGTATTTGGAAACGGGAAATATCACGCATTCTGTGAATCTTCCGGATATGCAGCTTGCACAGGAATGCAAATACAGAATCTGCATTATCAATAAGAATGTGCCGAATGTGGTTGGTACCATTACCACAGCGCTTGCCAATGTCGGCGTAAATATCGAGAATATGGCCAACAAGGGGAAAAAGGATTATGCCTATATGATCCTTGATACCAATGATGAAGTCAGTGAAGAGCTGATGGAGCGGCTGCGCAGCCGGGAAGGTATTATCAATGCGCGTTTGATTACAGCAAAGGCTTAAATAGCGGAAAGCACCTCACAGGGGTGCTTTTCTTTAATCGGAAAGCTCTTCCCGCAGGAAGTCAAAAAAAAGCCAGAATAGTATCCTAGATGAACATTTTAGCTTAGAAAACATTATGAAAATTGATGATGAAAAAGAAAAATCATCCGGGTCAAATCCTGATTCCCGTTGTTTTTTTGATGGTCAGCTGGAAAGCATTCCACAGGTCTGATTCGATGTAAGGCAGGAGGAATTGATTCAGCATAATGCAGAAATAATATCCCCGATGCAGCAAAGGAGACACGCGTCAATGCTGCGTGCTTTTCTATTTGTATCTCAGACAAAAGCATGCTGCATCCCTTATATGTGATATATGATATAGGCGAACATACTATATGGAATTGTGAACATATGTCCTGCCTGCAAATCGCAGCTGTATGAAAAATATTAGAAATTTTCAGAGATTTCTGCTATAATTTTAGGTATTTGTTTAGGATCATGCGAAGGAGGAATTCTATGCGCTCTTTGATCATTGCGGAAAAGCCGGAGCTGGGCAGAGCGATTGCGGCTGCGATTGATGGCAACGGTAAGGAAGTCCGCGGCGTCATACGTAAGCAGAATGTCATCATAACCTGGGCATACGGGCATCTTTTGCGTCTGTGCGAGCCGGATGAATATGATGCGAAATATAAAAAATGGAAAAAAGAGGATCTTCCTATCTGCTTTGAAAACTGGAAGCTGGTTCCGGATGGAAATAAAAAGGATCGAGTGGAACAGATTATGGCGCTGATGCAGGAGTGTGACCAGATCATACATGCAGGTGACCCGGATGATGAAGGACAGTTTTTGATTGATGAAATTCTGGATTACGCACAGAATGAGAAGCCGGTGAAGCGGGTATATATCAATGATAATACGCCGGCAAATATCAAAAAGGCCTTTCATGATTTGATCGATAATGATGAAAAGCTGCGTGCTGTGGGAAGAAGTGCCTATGCCCGTGCAGTTGCGGATTATGTCGTGGGAATCAATTATTCCCGTTTGTTTTCCCTGCTTTTACGCAGAAAGGGCATGAGTGTAGGCCGTGTGCAGAGTCCGACGCTGGGATTGATCGTCATGCGTGATGAGGCTATTGACAATCATGTGAAGCAGAAATATTATGAGCTGCATACCGATGGTCATATGGAAGAGCCAGATACAGCTATCCGCTTTCAGCTGAAGCCGAAAAGTGATTTGCTGGATGATGGAAAGCATATTCTGCATCGCAATAGTATGGAGGATATCGAAAAAAATATCATGTCCAAGCCGAATCAGAAGGTGAAGGTGGATGAGAAATTCATGGACGTAAAGCCGCCGCTGCCGTTTAATCTGGCAAAGCTGCAGGCGCATATGAATGCCAGATATGGCTTCGATTTGAGTAAAACGGATCAGATTACCCAGACCCTGCGTGACCGCTATCAGGCGATCACGTATAATCGAAGTGATTCCCAGTATTTGAAGGAAGAGCATTTTCAGGAGGCTGACAGGGTGCTGCCGCATGTTATGAGCAAGCTGAATGAGCAGTATCCGGTGGATTATAAGCTGCATTCCGAATGCTTTAACGACAAATATGTGACGGCGCACCATGCCATTATTCCAACGATGTCGGATTTCAATATAGCACAGCTGCTTCCGGATGAGCGAAGGGTGTATGAGGAAATCTGCCGGTACTATATCATGCAGTTTCTGCCACCGATTCGTAAACGGCAGCTGAGTGCAGTCATCAAAACGGAGGCTGGGGATTTGCGCGCGACCAGTACGTATGTGCTGGATGAGGGCTATAAGAAATATTTTACTCCGGAGAAGGAGGACAGCCAGGAGGAGGAAGAGGATGACAGCCGCTTCGATTTACCGAAGGGGACCTATCCGATTCAACTGGTAAGCAGCGATATTCAGGAAAAGGAGACCAATCCGCCGAAGCGCTATACGCAGGCGAGTCTGATTCGTGATATGACAAGTATGTGCAGGATAAGGAAATAAAGGATATTCTGAAGAAGAAGGATAAGGATAAGAAGGGAGAAAACGGCTCGATCGGTACGAGTGCTACCCGCTCACAGATTGTGGAAACACTCATCAAACGCCGGTATGTGGAAATGAAGGGGAAAAACATTATTTCTACACAGCTGGGGAAGGACTTTTACCATCTGTTGCCGGAGGAGATCAAAAAGCCGGATCTGACCGCAAAATGGTGGGTGATTCAGGAGGATATCAAGGAAGGCAATGCCGATGTGAAAACGCTGGTGGACAGTGTGCTGGAGGCCTTCGTCCCGCATTTGAAAAAGGATTATTCCAACCTGCGTGTATCTGGTGAGGTGGAAATTGATGATGATCGTCAGGCTGTTGGTATCTGTCCGCTTTGTGGAAACAAAATCGTCGAAAACAGCAAGGGCTTTGGCTGTGTGAATTACCGCAATGGGTGTAAATTCGCTTTGTGGAAGGAAGACCGTTTTTTTCAGTCGATTGGAAAAGAGGTTACGCTGCCTATGGCGGAAAAGCTGTTAAAGGATAAGTATTGTCTGGTGAAGCTGAAGGAGAATGAGCAGGAAATCATTAAGGTGCTGCAGCTGGGCGTTCGGAATGGACGTGCTGTCTATCGTCTGGTGGATGTCCCGAAAAAAGCAAAGGATAGCGAATAAACAAGTAACCGTATGATATGGGGATTGTGGAATCTGGAATATGAAGGAAAGCTGTGCGTGCATCCAAGCATCATGTGAATCTGCTTCATGAAGGCTTGCATGACTGCTTGCTATACATAAAGAAAGCGTCATAATACTGTGCTTGTATATGAAATCCTAAATTATAAAATGAACAAGGCGATATGCAGAAGGGGAGCTGTGAAAAAACTGCTTGTATATCGGATTTATAGCCGTTAACAGCACCTTATGCAGCACATATATTATGCCACACATATATATGGAAGGAAGGATAAGCGTAAACAGTATATCCACCCTATTCTTGAAACGGAAGAATCGCTAAGCTCACTCGATTCAGGAAAAGAGGGAGAGCAGCTGCCTATGTATATGGCGCCTGCTGTCATCAAGGAGTTGCCTTTCAAGGTAGTTTTTCATATACACAGGAATGGAAAGTAAAAATAATGTATCCGGATGTGGAAAGAATGGATGGTTGCCTCCATTCTTTTTATTTCTGTATGCATTGCGCTTGCATGGTATAAGAAAATATAAGGAATTTTCAGTTTTTCGTTAAAAGCTGTAACCTATGGGAAGAAGAAGCGTTGATATAGTGTAAAGGGAGGGAATACCTATGCATAGCCAGCTTGAGGAGATATACAAAACCTATTTTCATGATGTATATCGCTATGCGCTTTCCCTTTGTCAGAATGAAAGTCAGGCACAGGATCTCGTATCTGAAACCTACCTGAAAGCGATACAGGCATTGCCTGAGGACTATATGGAGGTGCGTGCATGGCTGTTTCGTGTATGCCGTAACTGCTTCATCGATCAGCAGCGTAAGAAAAAGCGCTGGAGGATGCTATCGCTGGAGCATGTACAGGGCTGGCTGACAACACAGGAGGATGGTGCTTCCATCGCTTGCCAGCAGCAGGAGAAGGAGCAGCTGCATCTGTTGATTCTGCAGCTGAAGCAGCCCTACCGCGAGGTTTTGTTGCTTTATTATCTAGCACAATATTCCATACAGGAAACTGCACAGATTTTGCATATTCAGGAAGGCAGTGTGAAAACAAGATTGCATCGGGGCAGAGAGCTGCTTCGTATACAGTTAGAGGAGGAGCGTGATGCATATGAAACAGACAGATAAGGCAGAGCTGCAAAAGGATTATGAGCATGTGAAGGAACTGATTCGGAAAAAGAAACGTAAAGGGCTGATGAGGGGTATGCTTTTGCTTGTTGGGTGTGCAGTCGTGCTGTATTCCGCAAGCTATGTATGGAAGCGCCTGACCCTGTATCCGATTACCAAAAGTGAAATAACCGATAAACATGACGGTACGCAATTTTCGTATAATCGCATGATTGAAAATGAATTACATGAACCGCAAACGCGGTTGCTGCAGGCGGATATATCCATGTTTGAATATTCGATTCCTCTGCCCAGTGGGGAATATGAAATCAGCTGGATGCGGACAAGCAGTCTCGGATTTCAAAGGGCATACTATGATGCGGGCTATTATCATTTGACAGAGAAATTAGAAAAGGGGCATTTCAAAAAAAATACATTGACCGGAGGCGGCGCTCTGTATGAGGAAACAGAAGAATTGACCTATCGCTATGATGCGTTAGAGAATGAGCTGATGATGTCAACCCTGCAAAAGGAATGGAAGAACACGCAGCTGGATGAAATCGCAGATCATTCCCTTGTCGGCGCCTATGTGAAGCTGAATAAAGAATATCCGCTGCAAAGCATTCTGGATTTGGATGCAGGAATGAAAAAAAAGGGAATTGATATCGGTCTTTCGTGGGTGGCAGTGGCCTATGGAAAGGCTGGGGAAGCAGACACTGTCGTTGATGCGGCTGGTAATATAACGGAAACGGACCAGTATCAGGGAACGGTTGGCTTTGATATTCACCAGAAGAATCGAACCAATCCGTTGACGGATTTTGACGAAGCAAAGTATCCGCTGCTTGATTTTGATGCAGAGCCCGTAAAAGGACATCCCAAGATGGACTATGGAAAGCTCAGTGCTCAGGATTATGAAACGCATATGATCAGTATGCTGCAATATCTGTATGATCAGCCGCAATATCGAAAATATCTGGGTGATGACAGCGATTCTCGTTCTGCATTTTATCCTGCAATTATCAAGTCTATCAAAACAAACGGTATACGGAGTGATATGCTGTATGTCACAACAACAAAGGAAGCATTCCAAAAGCTTATGGAACAGCCGGAAGCAGAATCCGCCTTTATTGCAGAGCGAAGGTGAAATAAAAAAATTCCCACGATCTCAGAAAGAGAATGGGAATTTTTTTTTCTTATACCGATGTATAAGTTCTACAGAGCCGAACAGATACTACTGTTCTTCGTAGTAGCATCCTTCTTCCTGTGAAGGAGGAAAACGTCTACCCTTTTCAACGTCTACGTCACCGTACATTTCGTTGCCATCTTTGTCATAGCATGTGTACTTTCCGGTTTTCTCGCAGTTCATTCCTGGGCGGTATTTCTTCTGTGCCATTTCTAACACCTCCTGATAGTAGTATGGGAAAAGCTTACGAATCTTATACATAAACATTGTTTTTTTGTTGAAACTTGGTAAAATGAAAGTATATGGAGGATATGAGTATGAAAATTCTGGCGAGTGATTATGATGGTACGCTCCGTACGGAGGAGCTGGTTGATATAAATGATATCCATGCGATTCATGAATTCCGTGCAGCGGGAAACATGTTTGGTCTGGTGACTGGAAGAAGTATGGAGTCCATACAGGTGGAGATTCAAAAAAATAAGATCGAATTTGACTTCATCGTGGCAAATAACGGCGGGGTGATTTATGATCGTGATTTTCAGAAACTGCAGGTGCTGTATATGGATTTCAACAAGGCGCTGGATATCATCGCGTATATCAAAACGCTGGATTGCGTATCGTATGTCATCAATGACGGCTTTCATCGGTTTAAATTTTCTGTGGATGAGAATCAAATCGATCACAAATACGGCAATATGCCGGATACAAAGGAGCATGAGGAGGAAATATTGGACCGTGGGAAAATATCCCAGCTGGTTGTTTCACTGAATGATACCATACTTGCGGAGGAAATCAGTCATTACATCAATACGAATTTCAAGGGCTACGCTGTTGCTTATGTGAATGTGAACTGTGTGGATATCGTGCCGGAGGGTGTTTCCAAGGCAGAGGGCTTGTATTTTATCGAACAGCATCTGGGACTGGAGCATGATGATATCTATGCCATCGGTGATTCCTTTAATGATATTCCGATGATTGAGGAATTTCACGGGTGTGCCATGATGCATGCAAGAAGTGCAATCGTAAAACCGGCAGAGCATGTGTTTATCAGTATAGAAGAATGCATTGCCTATTTGATGAAGCAGTAGATGCATTAAGGAAGGCACAACCGCTTACGATAACTATTGCATTTCGCAGCTATCTTTCAATAAGGCGCAGAGTCGTTCAACGTCTGGAGGATTTTGTGCTTTTTCTGTAGCTGTGGATATATATAAAATCGCTTTCTGCATTTGAAAGAAACCAGCTACATTATGGAGCTTGGTTTCTAATGGAAGCAGGTCTTTGTTTTTTTGTACAGGATGCTCTGTGGAATTGTTGGACGAATACTGCAAAATGTCATATAAATATCGTTGGTTGAGGAGAGAAAATACATGAAAAAACTGAAAATTTGGGGAATCTTATTCATGCTCATCTGTTCAATTTGTGCTGGCGTACGTTCGGTGCATGCGAATGATGATGCAGGATATGTGTATGAGCGCATTGCGGTCAATGTGGAAATAACAGAAAAAAGAGAATATCGAATTACGGAGACAATGGATATCAATTTTGAAACGTCCATGCATGGTATCGTACGTGATCTTCCAAAAAGCTCTGATGCGGAAAGCTATGCTGTACGAAACATCAATGTTGAGGGGATGCCGTTTACGGTGAATGAAAAACAGGACAGCATCGATGTGAGGATCGGCGATGAAAATACGCTGGTACAGGGGAAAAAACGCGTTACCCTGAGCTATACTCTGAAGCATTATCAGGATTATGACCAGAATTATGATTATGTTTATCTGAATCTGCTGGGGACGGATTACGATACGGAGGTACGGGAATTTTATGCGGATATCAGCTTACTTGCAAAAGGGCGGCTGCTGGATTATCGTCTGACCTCAGGAACGCAGGGCTCCCGCATGAACACCTATGCCAAGGATACACTCGATGGCAGTCATATGGTCGTACAATCCCGTAAGGTACTGCCTCCGCGTCATGGCATCACTTTGCAGCTGAAATACGAGGAGGGGGTATTCGCAGCAGCACCGGAGTATCAGTTTCCTTACGTCATCAAAGAGAATACGATGGATGTGACAGTGACAGCGGAACAGGATTTTCAGGTGGAACAAAAGATAACGATTGATACGGCAAGTACGTATACGAGGATTTATCTGCCGATGATTCAGGATTTATGGAATAGCGATGATTATAAAATCAGTGATGTTGAGCTATCCGATCCGGATATGAAATATAATACCTATGATTCACTTACTGCGTATGCAAGGCAGAAGGGAGAGCATACTTACACCATCCGTTATACGATTCACCCGTATCATTTGCTGGAGGACAGCTTCACCCTGAATCTGTTTAAAAAAAGTGAAGATACAAAGCTGGAGCATTTCACGCTGAAGCTGCACATGCCATATGCGCCCAAGGCTGCTGTTCGCATTGGCAGGGATGGCGATGATACACAGGAAAATCGCTGGAAGAGTGAGGCTGATGGCACAACGCTAACGTTCCATACAACGCAGGAGGTGCGTTCAGCGGATAATTTCGTTCTCACGATACCGGTGGAACAGGAATATTTTCATCGAAATACCGGCGGACTGGTCAAGCTGGGGATTCTGATCTGTGCGGGTTTTGTTGTTCTGCTGGCACTGCTTCGCTTTATCGTATTCAGAAGAAAGCAAATGATCATTCCGGTGAATTTTTATCCACCGAAAGGAATGAATCCGGCAGAAGCAGGATATGTTATCGATGCAGATCTGTCCGTAACGGATATGACATCCCTGATTTTCTACTGGGCGGATAAGGGGTATCTCAAAATTAAGGATATCGATGCGGAATATGTATTTGAAAGGGTGCTAAGCCCGGATACCTCTGCTCCGGAGTATGAACGAAGATTGTTTGATAGTATGTTTTCCCATGGCAGTAAGGGCATTGTGAAAAAGGAAGATTTGAAATACACCTTCTATATGGATATTCGCACTGCCAGAAAGAATCTGCTGCGAGGCTTCAGCGGAGAATATGCTTTGCGCAGCTCCGCTGTCGAGGTGTTGCGAAAGCTGCTCATGGTGCTGAGTTTTTTACCACTGCTTCTGATCAATGCATTGGGGCATTATGAAATCTATGGTGATATATTCGGTGCAGCTGTGATCTCTGTGACGCTGTTACCGGTAGTGGTTCCTGTGATCATTCTCATGGTGATGTATCGCAACTACAAAAAAGGGGCAGCAGCGAAGGGCGCGATGATTGCGGCTTCCATAGTTCTGGGGGGAGTCATGCTGTTTATGAGTCCGGTGCTGTTTCTGCTTTCATCCGCATCGGTAGCCTATACACTGCTGGCTATCGTCTTAACGCTGGCGGCATGTGTTTTGTCCAGTGGTATTCATAAGGACAGTGCCTATCGCACCAAGCTGCTCTCCTCTCTTTTGGGCTTTCGTGATTTCATCAAGACGGTGGAAAAGGAGCGTCTGGAGCTGCTTCTGCAGGATGATCCCGAATACTACTATCATGTTCTGCCCTATGCGCAGGTTCTGCATGTCAGTGATATCTGGGAACAAAAATTCTGTGATATTACGCTGCAGGCTCCGACGTGGTATGACAGTGATGAAGCGATGAATGCCATGATGTTCTATCATATGGTACATGAAATTGACCGTGATATGAGAACAGCCGCAACACCGCCGGCATCCAGTTCATCCGGCGGCTCCAGCAGTGGGGATTCAGGATATTCCGGAGGCGGAGGCGGATTCTCCGGCGGAGGCTCTTCCGGTGGGGGAAGCGGTGGTGGAGGAAGTCACGGCTGGTAATACGGATACTGCTCGAATACATCCGAAAACCTGTTGTGAATACGTGTATATTGCATGATACCACAAGTCTAATAAAACGCAGATAGTAAGGAGCATCCTTAGCAATCTGCGTTTTTCTTATTGACTGTTTACTACCTTGTGGTACAATATAGATGAAGGCAGTACCTTGTGTCACAAAGTAGAGGTGAGTCCATGTACGATAAAACACAGCTGATGCGCGGTAGTCTGGAGGGCTGTATACTGAAAATCATTGAACAGCATACGACCTACGGTTATGAAATCCTGATCAATATGAAAGAAGCCGGTTGGATCGACGTCACGGAAGGGACCCTGTATCCGATTCTGCTGCGTCTGGAAAAGCTGCATTATATCAAGGCGGAAAAAAGAGATTCTCCCCTGGGACCAAAACGCAAATATTATCGGATTACAGAGGAAGGGCGTATCTATCTTCTGGAATTTTATGAGGAATGGAAAAAACTGTCAGATACCATCGAAAGACTGTTTGTAGGAGGTGTAAAAAATGACCTATCATGAAAATAACTGTGATGAGGATCTCAACCATGAATACATGGTCGTATATCAGGATATGCTACGGTATCTGAGCAGCAAGGATATTTCGATGCTGGTCGCAAAGGATATTCGAGACGATATTCTGGCAATTGCATTGGAAAGTCAGGAGCGTGGACTGCGGGTAGAGGAGGCTTTCGGAGATTACCAGAGATTCTGTGATGGCATCTGTGAGAATGCGGTACAGGAAACACGGATGGAAAAACTGTTGCGCTGCTGGAAGCTGGTATCCTCAATCATTGCTGTGTGGATGGTGCTCGATCTGATCGGCTTTGGCATGGATGAGACAAAATATATAGAAAACGGTATACTGACCTTATCCTGGAAGTCACTTGCCTTATATACCGTCATGCTTCTGGGGTATACTGTTCTTGTCCGTTGGCATAACCGACAAAGCTTTCACCATATTCTGGGCGCATGGTACACCTACGCGATTGCATTTGGCGTATTATGTCTGATATTTCTATCTCCACTGCATATCCTGACCTCCTATTTTCATGTTTCCATCGGTACGGTGTCAATACCGCTCTGGGTGATCATACTTTTGATCATCAGCTGCGTATTCTCATGGATTGCACTCCACATGCTGCAGAAGAAGCAGTTTCGGGAGTATAAGGGGATGTCGAAAGGAGCACAAGAGGATGCATAAAAATTCTCGCCGTGATCTAAATGATGAGGATCTTGCTGCATATAAGAATATGTGTATGTAACTGCAGCGTAAAGGAATCAATATCCGGTGCATGATTCGTGAGGATATTCTGGACATCGCGCTGGACAGTCAGCAGTGCGGTGTCCGTGCAGAAGCGTATTCGGGGATTATCAGCAGTTTTGTGATAATGTAACAGAATCATGATGGAGCGTGTATGTAATATATCGGATATGCTTTGCTGATTGTATTGTACTGCATTCTGCTGGAGGTGCTGTGTCTTCGCATTCTGAAATAAAGCAGGGCTATGCGCTGATCGGTCAATGAAAATACAAATAACGCTGGCAATGCTTTTCGCAAGCACCCTCGCATGGTATGGCAGAGCATACTTCATTCTGCGGTTTCCCCGACAACGCTTTGCAGTATATTCTATAATAGATATCGTACTGCTGGCACTGCATGGATTGCAATACAATATCTGAGGAAGCCGGTGGTTCAGCTTCCTGCCAGTCTTTTGCTTTCGGCAGCGATATGATGTGCACTATGTCTGATTACTTCCTATGGCAGTGCGTGGATTCGTTATAAAAAATCGCTCATCGTATAGGGAAAAGCCGGAATTTTTGTCCTTCTTCTTTTGTATCTATAAAAAACAAAGCCTTTCAAAGCGGGAAATGCTTCTGAAAGGCTTTACCATGGACAGAAAACTATAGGTAGACGAAGCACTTTGTGCTATAATATAAAATACGAGAGGAGTGTTTTTATGCTCAATTATTTCACTTTGAACAATTTACGGGAATTGATTCAGCAGCTGCTGGACATCGCCTGTGTCTGGGCACTTGTCTATTACTGTCTGAAAATCGTGAAAAACAATTCGCGTACCATCCAGATATTCAAGGGGGTACTGCTCATAGTCATTGTACGTTCCGCTGCCAGCTTTCTGGGGCTGCACACCGTCGCAAATCTTGCGGATTCCATCATGAACTGGGGTGTGGTTGCGGTCATCATCATCTTCCAGCCGGAAATTCGTAGTATTCTGGAGAAAATCGGTAAAACCAATGTGTTTTCCCGGATATCCACGTTGACAATCAATGAACGTGAAAATCTGGTGGATGAGCTGGTCAAGGCCTGTGCGGAAATGTCAAAGACCAAGACCGGTGCTTTGATTTCCATCGAACAGGGACATTCCCTCAGCGATTACATCAAGACCGGTACACCGATGAATTCCGTTGTATCTAGTGAGCTGCTCTGCTCCATCTTTCAATACGGAACGCCGCTGCATGATGGTGCCGTTATCATTCAGGGTGTGAAAATCGCCTGTGCGGCTGCCTATTTTCCACCGACAACCAGAGAGCTTCCGACAAGCTACGGGGCAAGACATCGCGCTGCAGTTGGAATCAGCGAAATCACCGATTCCATCACCATTGTTGTGAGTGAGGAAACAGGAAACATATCCATTGCCGAGGGCGGTAAGCTGACCGTGATTTCCGAAGCAAGTCTGCGGGAATTCTTAATGAATGTTGTCTGCAAGCAGCAAAGTGCCACCGTGCATGACAAGCAGGAGGAGCCTGCTGAGCAGGTAAGCACTCCGCCATCCTATGATGGCAAGAAGCCGGGGGTGTTTGCGCATTACTTTAAGGGAAAAAATAAACGGACAAAAAAGGAAGCGGCAGATAACCGCTATACGAAAAAGAAGAAGAGTGAGGAACAGGATAAGAAGGAAAAGGATGTTGTGGTCGTGGAACAGGAAGTGGATCGACTGCATATCGAGGACCTTACGCAGAAGCAGGATGAGAAGCTGGATGCCCTGTTTGAAAATATCGTAACCGATTCGGAGAAGAAAGAGGAGCCGGATAAGGAAGCGGATGAAGCAAAGCCGAAGAAGCGAAAATCGGCTACTAAGAAGAAGACGGTCTCTCCTGCAAAAGAGGAAACGCAGGAAGGGGCAGAGGAAGAAAAGAAGCCGGTAAAGAAAACACGCCGTAAGAAAAAAGCAGAGCCTAAGGCAGAACAGCCGAAAAAGGAAACCGGCAAAACCATCATGACGAATATGGCAAGTGATCTGTTCAACGATGTAATTGAACCGGAGGCAATCGTTCTGCATTATGAGAAAGCGGATGAGGATGAAGAAACTCCTGATAAAGCTACAGAAAGGAGAGATTCCTAATGGCAAAGAAAAAGAAGAAAACACAATTAAGCTCGGAGGGCAAGACGGAACTAGCCAAGGCGATTGCCGAAAAGAGCCAGACGTTTGCCAGAACCTATGCAAATGTGGAAATCAAGGTCGGCAAATTCTTTCGCTGGATCAGCGGCTGGCTGGATAAGCTGCTGTTTAATCAGAAGCACGGCAAGGTCGTTGCTCTGATACTGGCTGTATTGTTTTATGTGACCTTCAATTCTCAGGGGGCAAACTTTCTTGAGAATGTGAAGAGTGCTGAGGATTTGGGCGATTTTCCGGTATCTCAGGTCTTATCCAATCAAGCCTATGAGGTAAGCGGTCTGCCGGAGACGGTCAAGGTACGAATCATCGGTGATCTGACGGATATCAAGAGTGTTAAGCAGCAGAAAAATTTTAAGGTGATAGCGAATATGACCGATCTGACCGAGGGCACGCATGAGGTGAAGCTGACAACGGAGGCGATGCCTGCCCGTGTCGAGGTTGTATTAGAGCCTTCCACCGTTGTTGTTACGATAAAGAAAAAATCCATACGGCGTTTTACCGTCGGCTATGACTTCGTCAACCGTCAGCAGATGGACTCCATATATGACCTGGGGGAACCACAGCTGCAGCAGGGAGAGGTCCTGGTTCGCTCCGATAGTGATACCCTGGATAAAATTGCATTTGTAAAGGCGCTGATCAAGGTGGATAAGGATGTGAAAACAGATTTTGAAACCAAAGCGAATATCGTTGCATATGATGCAGATGGAAACCTTATGAAGGTGGACATTATACCGGATACACTGAAAGCCAGTGTTAAGGTAACCAAACCAAGCAAGGACGTACCGATCACACTGAATCCAACCGGTGTGATTCCAAATGATAAATCAATAGAATCCTATAAACTGGATAAGGATCATGTGACAATCTATGCGAAGCAGTCTGTGCTCGATAACATCGATGAGATACCGATTACCATACCGGCATCTACGCTGACAAGCGATCGTGAGATTTCCATGCCGATCATCATGCCAAACGGGGTAACGAAGATTTCCAGCAATATCGCCAACATATCCATCAAGCTGACGGATACCAAGGAGCGGGTCATCAAGGATGTACCGATCGCCTTTAAAAACAGCATTGACGGATTGAATTTCACGGTAGCGCAGGGAAGCTCCTCCAGTGTCGATGTAACGGTAAAGGGAGCAAAGGATGTCATCAGCAAAATCAAGAAAGAGGAGCTGCAGGTGTATGTCGATCTTTCAAAGATTGAGAAGGCAGGTACGTATGAACAGCCTTTGATCGTAGAGGGCAAGAATAAGCTGGCAACCTACGTATTGAAGAATGGTAGTGTTAAGGTGACTGCAACAGGCAGTGTAGCCGACGAATAGGAAAGGATGAGTAACAACATATGGGAAAGTATTTTGGAACAGATGGTGCCAGAGGACGCGCCAATGATACACTGACATTGGATATGGCGGTGAGAATCGGACAGTACCTGGGATGGTACTATGGGAAAAACCGCCATGCGAAGATTCTGATTGGAAAGGACACGCGTCTTTCCAGTGACATGTTTGAAATGGGTCTGGCAGCTGGTGCCACATCCTGCGGAGCCAGTGTATATCTGCTGGGAGTCTGTCCGACTCCTGCGGTTTCCTATCTGATACAGAAGGAGCATTTCGACTGTGGAATCATGGTTTCCGCAAGTCATAATCCGTTCCATGACAACGGAATCAAGCTGTTTAATGGAGACGGCTGCAAAATGAATCCGGAGGTTGAGCTGGAGGTTGAGAAGTATATCGACCATGAAGTGTCCATTGAAGTCGCACACAATGAAAAAATCGGGAGTGTGATTGAATGGGATGAGGGTCTGGAGCTGTACGAATCCTGGCTGAAGGAAATCGTTCCGATGGATCTTACCGGCATGAACATTCTGCTTGATTTGGCAAACGGAAGTGCAACGAGCTGTGCTGCGGAAACGTTAAGCGAGCTGGGGGCAACGGTTGAGGTGATTCATTCTGCGCCAAACGGTATCAATATCAATACCAAATGCGGCTCTACACATCCAGAGGAGCTGCAGAGCATGATGAAGGAAGGCAATTATCATGTCGGCTTTGCCTTTGACGGAGATGCGGATCGTCTGATTGCTGTCGATGAGGATGGAAATCTGATTGATGGAGACCACACGATGTATATCTGCGGCTGCTATATGTACGATAAGGGAATTCTGCATGATGATGTTGTCGTAACCACGGTGATGAGCAACCTTGGTTTGTATCACGCACTAAAGGCCAAGGGGCTGAAGTATGAGCAGACGGCTGTCGGTGACAAATATGTGTTTGAATGTATGAAGGAGCATGATTATTCCATCGGTGGTGAACAGAGTGGCCATATCATCTTCAATGCACATGCAAACACCGGAGACGGGCTTCTGACCGCAATGAAGCTGCTGGAAATCATGGTGGATACGAAGAAGTCTTTGAAAGAGCTGTGTGCGGATCTGTTTATTTATCCGCAGCTGCTGATCAATACACCGGTTCATGACAAGCATGCGGCACTGGAAGATAAAGAACTGCTTGCGGCGGTGGATGCGGTAGCGCAGGAGCTGGGGGATGAAGGTAGAATCCTGGTTCGCCCAAGCGGTACGGAGCCGCTGGTTCGTGTCATGGTTGAGGCCAAAACAGATGAACTGTGTGCGGAATATGTCAACCGTATTGTAGATTTTATCAAAGAAAAGGGACTATAGCTTACTGTGTGAAAGGATCTTCCATTGGGAGGGTCCTTTTATGTTTCCCGGGAAATGTCGAGAATTGTCGGAAAATGAACGGAAACACAGCGGCAAATGTGAGAAATCCATGTGAAAAGCAGCTACTTTGAAAAATAGCTTTTTTTTTCACATAATTTAGTCTAAAATAGGAGTATGAGGTGATGTTAATGAAGAAAGTAATCTGCGTTGTCGAGGATGAAAAGGCCATCAACGACCTGGTGAATCAGTATTTGAAAAAGGAAGGCTATGAAGTACGTTCTTATTATACATATGAAGAAGCGAGTGCGCATGTGATGGATGACGATGTGCATTTATGGATTCTGGATATCATGCTGGATGACAAGAGCGGTTTTGATCTGATTGAGGAAATCCGCCTGCAGGGGAGGGATATCCCTGTTATTTTCATGTCTGCAAGAGATAAGGAATTTGATCGTATCATCGGTCTGGAAAAAGGTAGTGATGACTATATCACGAAGCCGTTTTCTCCCAAGGAGCTGGTGCTGCGTGTAAACAATGTCATCAAGCGTGTCTATAAGGATGACAATAACCGGATCATGGTTGACGGCTATGAGCTGGACGAGGAACAGCGCAAGGTGTTTGATCACGGCGTGGAAATCGATCTGACAACAAAGGAATTCGATTTGTTGATGCTGTTTATCAAAAACAAAGGAATGGCGTTCAACCGGGATAAGATTCTGACAAGTGTATGGGAGGAAAATTATTTCGGAAGTGACCGTGTTGTGGATGATACCCTGCGAAGACTGCGTAAGAAGCTTCCGAATCTGAACATTCATACCATTTACGGTTACGGATACCGTTTAGGATAATGAAGCGTTTCAATGAATTTGTCAAACGGCTGTCACTGACACAGCAGCTGTTTGCATTGATCTTTTTCTTTGTGACATTTTTTGCGGTGTTTTTCTTTGTCTATATCAACGGCAATGTTACAACGGTGATTCGTGAACAGATGTACGGTACACTGGATTCCACGCTGCAAAGCTGGGCAATAAGCGACGATACCAGTGATGAGCAGCGGCAGCTGATCAATTCTGCAGCCGGTATTGATATTTTTATGGTGCGGGTAAACAGGACGCTGGATGGTACAACGCATGTCACGCTGGCAGGAAAGAATACCTCGGATATGGATTTGGAAAGTACAGAATGGAAATCCATTGCACAGGACATTCTGAATGTCAATGCCCGCTATACAGCAGGGGATAAGATTCATCATGGTATCGTGAAGAAGGTCAGTGGAGATCGGGATGCCTACTACAGTATTTACAAGGTGGCGGATGACCAGCTGCTGGTTAGCAAGATGTACAGTGATAATATGGGCAAGCTGGAAAACTCTCTGATCAACAGTGTTGTCTATATCACCGTCATTGTTGTCGGATTCTTCTTCATCATTATGATGATGTGGGTATTGACACTGATTCATCCTTTGAATCAGATACGTAACTACATCGAGCGTGTCAAGCTTGGCAAGGATGCGGATTTGCGTGTAAACCGTCGTGACGAGATCGGTGAGCTGGCGGATGCACTTGTGAGTATGCGGGAAGAGCTGCGTAAGCAGGAAAAGACGAAGGAAGAAATGATACACAATATTTCGCATGACCTGAAAACGCCGATTGCGACAATCAAAAGCTATGGAGAAAGCATCAAGGATGGCATTTATCCCTATGATACACTGGAGAAAAGTGTCGATGTTATTATTGAAAATGCAGACCGTCTCGAACAGAAGGTACATTCTCTGCTGTTCATGAATCGCGTGGAATATCTGATTTCCCAGGATTGTGAGGGGATCGGCTCCAATATGGAGGAAATCGTGGAAACAGTTGTACAGAACACCAGATTCATCCGTTCGGATATTCAGATTCTGACAGATCTGGAGGAGGTTTATTTTGACGGACTGGCAGAGCCGTGGCGTGTTGTTGTGGAGAATATCATAGAAAACGCGCTGCGCTATGCGAAAACTACGATTGATATTCATCTGAGCGAGGAGGAGGGTCTGACGATTTCCAATGACGGACCTTGTATGGATGAGGATCGTCTGAAGGTGCTGTTTAAGCCATATGAAATGGGCAAGGGTGGAAAATTCGGCCTTGGTCTGTCGATTGTGGCAAAGGTAGTCAGTGCCAACGGTTATGAGGTTGTCGGTGAAAATATGGCTGAGGGTGTAATCTTCCGTATCTATAAGCCGAAAAAGCCGGTGAAAAAAGGAAGATAGCTGTGTGGCTGCTGGAAAGATACGAAAAGCAAACATTGGGAGAGCTTGAAATTAGCCTCCCTTTTTTATTGCTATATGTCGAAAGGAGGATGCCATCCATTTATTTGCATGGTAGAAAAATTGTGGAAGGGTGAGAGGATACATGTTCAATGCTAAAAAATATCCCATTTATCGGCAGCTTCAAGAGCTTGTATATAATTTAGTCTCGGTATGCTTTGAAGACCGTGTGCTTCTAATTATAGAAAGGATCGCACCTTGGATAGCGGCAGAGCTTTTTATGTGTCCTCTGCTTACCGGCTGTAAATATTCACAGTATATTGTTACTTGTTAAAGGATGTGCAGGGATGACCGCCTTGTGCACAGGTATGCTTTCTCGGTAGCTGTCCGAAAAAGGGGATTACAGCGGCTGATTTCGCTAAGGCATAAAAAAAACCGCAGCATGATGCGGTTAGTAATCATGAACATTTTGCAGGAGGTCCTGTGGCCTGCGGCAGATCAGCCTTGTGCCGTCGCTGTATCCCTCTTCGCGATCCTGCAGCTTTTGAATGAGAATATCACGAAGCTGTGCGATGCGTGTCTGATATTTCACATCCTGTATGGCATTGTGTGTTTCCTGCGGATCCTGACGCAGATCAAAGTATTGTTCCTCTCCGGTTTCACTGTACCAGATGAATTTATCCTGCTCTGTGACGATGTAATGATTGGAGAGCTTATCATGAAAGCTGTGCTCTCCATGCAAATAGCTTCGTACAGCTTCCGCTTCCTGTAGGATACAGCGCTTTAAGGAGCTGCCATCCACGGTTTCAGGAATCGGCAGGTTACACAGGTCCAGCAGGGTCGGCATGACGTCGCGCAGCTCTGTGATGCCGTTAACGGTATGTGGTACGATATCTGCGATATTTTTTCCGATATGCAGCAGGAACGGAATATGGATGCTTCCTTCATATGGAAAGACCTTGCGCCATAAAGAATGGTCAAACAGCATCTCTCCATGATCACTGGTAAACAAAATGATCGTATTGTCATAGCTGCCATCTTCCTTCAGCGCTGTCAGAATGCGCCCCAGCTGATGATCGACATGGGTGATTGCTGCATAATAGCCGGCCATGGCATCCTTACGCATAGCGGCATCACAGCATCCGTAAATGGAGTCTGAAATTCTGCCAGCCAAACCATTACCATTTTGGCAATCCCAGTCACCGCTTGCCGGTGAGCGCAGGTCTTTGTCCTTATACATATCAAAATATGCTTTTGGAGGGTCTAAGGGCTGATGCGGACGAACAAAGGAGGACATGAGGAAAAATGGTCTGGTGCGATCTCGTGTTTTTAAAAAGCGTATACTTTTATCAGCCACCCAGTTGGTCGGATGCAGGCGTTCCTCGTATATCCAGGGATGCGTCACCCAGGAATTGCATTCCGCACCACTTGCATTGATGTCTGCGTCTTCCCCCAGCGCATTGCGCAGCTCCTGTAAATAATCATCGCTGACGTCCTGATGCATCCAATGGGGGATATGCAGATTGCGATAACAGCGCAGATAGCCGTCATGAAGCTGCAGTCCCTGAAAACCGCAGGTGAGTCTGGGCGGATGTACATGCATCTTTCCTATGCATTGTGTCTGATAGCCGTTGTTTGAAAATTCCTCCGCCATGTAATGCTGATAGCGCCATTCCACCTCATCAAGATAGCCGACACGTCCATGTCGTTCCTGGCTTCTGCCTGTCATAAGGGCAGCGCGGGCAGGGATACAGCTTGGCGTGGCGGAATAAGCATGAGAGAAAAAGACGCCGTCCGCTGCCAGGGAATCTAAATACGGGGTTTTTACATCCGGATGATTCGCAAAGGATAAAGCATCTCCGCGAAACTGATCGCAGACGACTAATAATACGTTCATATTCTGTTTCATTTTTTCACCTTCTACCCGTTCATTATATAGGAAAGCTGAAAAAAAGAAAATGTGAAATGAGCGATCCGGCAATTATATGAAAAAACAGGACAAGAAATCTGCAGGGTGTGTGCATCAGGCAGCAGGGTGAAGCCTTGTGATCGCGGCCTGAATAAAGTCACAGAGAATAAAGCCTGCATAGATGAAGGTCAGTCCGTGAGCGTAGCTGGTGCTGAGCAGCATGGAAAATACAGGCAGCAGCTGATTCCCACTGATAAAGCTGTAATAGTATAATCCGAGAATGATGAAATTGAAAAGCTCTATCCCATAGCGAAAGCGCGGCTGTATATACTGGTAACAGCGGTACAGGAGGAACACGGAAATACCGATCAGGGTATAAATTGTGCCGAAGACGATCTGATAGTCAATGAGATCATATGTTTGTGTCATCCTGTTGTACGCCGCATGAATGGGGGATTGCATAAGCAGAAGCAGGTAAGGATATAGAAGATAATAGAGATAACTGATGTATTTCATGAAAATTCCTCCTTTCTCTATCTATAGTATAACATTTTAATAGGATGCAATCGCAAACAGAGGAAGAATTTATCAAAAGGTTCAGGCGCTATGGAGAAGGCGTATCTTTAGTTGCAGAATAACAAGGGATGTATATGCATACAACAGAGCAAGGGGAGCCCGCTTTTTCTTCTTTATTCTCATTTCCATCATAAAACAGAGGAATGCTGCATCGCTTTTCCTACATAGCGCAGAGGGAGAATACAGATTTCTAATTTATATATAATTCTTGTATTTTGGCATATTTTGGATGAAATATTTGTATTTTTCAAGAAATAGAAGAATATTGTTCTAAATGATGTTTATTTTCTTCGATTTATCTTATATAATTATGGTTGTCTGTGATTGTAAACAAATGTAAGAAATGTTATTTTTGAAAAGAATTTCAAAATCTTGCATTTTAGCGTTTGAAAAGCAATATCTATAAAAAATAGAACAATATATGCATTGCATAAAACGCTTACATTCAGTAATATTTAGGTATGGAAAACATATCCAGATGAAGGAGGAAATTCATTATGAAAAAAATGGTAGCACTTGCTTGTGTTGGGTTAATGGCCGCAAGCGTTGTTACAGGCTGCAGCAGCAAGAAGGATGACGGGTCTTCTAGCGGTGACGGCGAAAAACGTATCGTTAAATTTGATGCGTTCTCTGGAGGAAACGGTGAAGAAGTTTGGAAGGAAATGGCAGCAGCGTTTGAAAAGAAAAATCCAGATGTTAAGGTAGAGCTTCGTTTTGAAAAGGACTTACCAGCAGTTCTGAACAAAGAAAACAGCAAAGGGGAATATTCTGATATCGTCTACTACAATCTGGGACAGCAGAGTCAGTTTACAGAAACGCAGCTGAACAGCAAAAAGGTGGAAGACATCTCTGATGTATTCGCAGATGAAAACGTGAAGAAAAACATCAACCCGGATTTCGTAAACAACCCGGTATCTCAGTTCTACGGTGACGGCAAGAACTATCTGGCACCAATCATGTATACACCTGGTGGTTTATATTACAATGCAAATCTGGTTGGAGAAGGAAAGAAATATGAAATTCCTCAGACCTGGGATGATATGTTCAAGCTTGGTGACCAGCTGAAAGAAGAAGGCAAGGTTTCTCTGTTTACGTATGCAACAGCAGGATATCTGGATAACACGATCCTTTCCGTTATTCAGGAAGCCGGCGGACAGGATCTGCTGAGCAAGCTGCTGAACTACGATTCTGAAGCTTGGAAAACAAAAGAAGGTAAGACAGTTACCGATACGATCGGACGTCTTGTAAAAGATTACATGGAACCAAATACGGTTGCAAATGCTAACGTAAAAGACGGATTTACAAAGAACCAGCAGGCTGTTATCGACGGTAAGGCTCTGTTCATGCCAAACGGAAGCTGGGTAGTTGGTGAAATGGAAGCTACAACTCCAAAGGATTTCAAATGGGGCGTAAGCGCAGTGCCTGCACTGACAAAAGACGGAAAGAAAGCCATCACAACCTTTACAGAACAGTGCTGGATCCCTTCCGAAGCTAAGAACAAGGACGATGCAAAAGCATTCCTGAAATTTATCTATTCTGAAGAAGGCGCAAACATCATGCTGAAATACAACTGTGTTGTACCTGTAAACGGTATCACAGACAAGCTGACAGGCGTTAACAAAGAGCTGTATAATGTATACAATGACGAGAATGTTACTGCAGTTATCGGCGCATTTGCACCATTTGACTCTGCAGCTATCCCTGATGTAGACATGAAGAAAGTATTATGTTTCACAGCTGATGATATCAATACTGGTAAGACTACTGCTGAAAAGTGGAACAGTGAATTAGTGAAAACTTGGAAAACGATTAGTGAGCATCCAGTAAAATAAATTTGTGAGCATGATTTATTGAACTAGCAGTGAGCGAATCGCTCACTGCTTTTTAGAAAAGGAGGGTTAAGTAATGAATAAAAAGAAAGCACAGAGAAGATTTGTCTTTGCCTGTCTGGCACCGGCCGTTATTCTTGTGATTCTCTTTATGGTGATTCCTACCTTCAACGTATTCCGTTACTCTCTGTACGGGAAAACGGGAATCGTCGGCGATGCCCCGTTTGTAGGATTGAACAATTTTAAAATTTTATTTACCGATTCACGTTTTATTGAATCCATGCAGAACATGATTCTGATCATTGTGATGGTGACGCTGTTTACCGTTGTACTCGCTGTTCTGTTTGCGACCTTGCTGACCAGGGAAGAATTCAAAGGAAAAAACTTCTTCCGTGTCATCTTCTATATTCCTAATATTTTAAGTATTGTCGTTATCGCCGGTATCTTCTCGGCAATTTATGCACCTGATAATGGATTGTTAAACAGCTTCCTTGAAATGATCGGTCTTGGTATGCTGCAGAAGCAGTGGATGGGAGATTCCGGTATCATATTGTATTCCATCATCTTTGCACTGGTATGGCAGGCAATCGGCTACTATATGGTTATGTATATGGCCAGCATGTCATCGATTCCGGAAAACCTGTATGAAGCGGCTGCTCTGGAAGGGGCAGGAAAGGTAAAACAGTTCTTCATGATTACACTTCCACTCATCTGGAACAATATCCGAACGACACTGACCTTCTTCGTTATTTCCACGATCAATCTAAGCTTCATGTTCATTCAGATCAATACGAATGGAGATCTTGGAAGTGAAGTACCGCTGAACTATATGTACAACAAGGCATTTGGAGGAAATTATTCCTATGGTATGGCAATCGGTGTCATCACCTTTATCTTCTCCTTCGCCCTGTCCGGTTTACTGAACAAAATCACAGAACGTGATGTTCTGGAATTCTAGGAGGTGTGAGCTATGAATAAGAAAAAAATGTCTTCTCATGCCTGGTATAAGATATTCGTCTATGTGGCGATGATCGTATTCGCCATCAGCATCATTGTACCGGTTGCCTGGGTATTCCTGTCCAGTGTGAAATCACAGCTGGATCTGGTTGGCGATCCATGGTCCATGCCGACGCAGTTCCTCTGTAGTAACTTCGTTGATGCGATGGAAAAGGCCCGCATGGGAGAGTATTTCATCAATTCCGTATTTGTTACCGTGCTTGGTCTGATTTTCCTGCTGGTGCTGGCACTGCCTGCATCCTACGTTCTGGCAAGATATCCGTTCAAGGGTAAGAAATTCTTCAATGCCTTGTTTATGGCAGGCCTGTTTGTCAATGTAAATTATATTGTGCTGCCGATTTATCTGATGCTGTTTCAGGCAGATCAGCTGCTCGGTGTGGAGGTATTCCTGAATAATAAGGTCATGCTGGCATTAGTGAATGCGGCAACCAGTCTTCCGTTTACGATTTATCTGCTGAGCGGCTACTTCAAGACGCTGCCGAAGGCATATGAGGAAGCAGCATTGATTGATGGCTGCGGTTATTTCAAGACAATGACGAAGATTATGATTCCAATGGCCAGACCGAGTATCATTACCGTTATTCTGTTCCAGTTCCTGGCGTTCTGGAATGAGTATATCATGGCATTTACCCTGATGGATAAGGATAATGCGACACTGGCTGTCGGGTTGAAATTCCTGATGGCAGATCAGCGCTCGCAGGCGAATTACGGTGTCATGTATGCCGGTCTTGTTATCGTTATGGTACCAACTTTGATTCTGTACATCTGTGTACAGAAGAAACTGACCCAGGGTATGAGCCTTGGAGGTCTGAAAGATTAGGAGTTACACGACTATGAAAAAAACATTCGGCAGAGTAACATTGCCTGGAGAAAGCAATTTTCTGGAAGAAACAAAGGATTTGCTGGAGCGCTGGGGTGCGGATGCGATTCGTGACAGCGACGGCACAAAGCTTGATGAAGGAATCCGAAATCTGGATGCGAAGATATATACCACATATTTCGTAGCCAGAGGGCATAATGAATTCGCTGAACAGCACATGGAGGAATGCCAGCAGATTTATCTGATGAGTGCATATACGCTGGCAACCGAAGCTGATGTCTGTATTGCATTTGCGGAAGAATACTTCGATCAGCAGGTCACACCGGATTATGACCATGATCCCAAGCAATGGTGGGAGGTTATCGACCGTACCAGCGGGGCTGTGATTGCCGCAGATGACTGGGAGCTGGATCAAATGCAGCATACGGTTATCGTGCATCATGCACAGCCGTTCCACGAATATACGGTCAGCTTTCTGGCATATATTCTCTGGGATCCGACACAGATGTACAATCATATCACCAATGACTGGGGCGATAAGCCTCATGAAATACCGTTTGATGTACGCAAGCCGTACAGCAGCAGCTATGTTGTGGAATATTTGAAGCACTGGCTGCAGGAGGAAGAAAATAAGCGCTGTGATATTGTACGCTTCACAACGTTCTTCTATCACTTCACGCTGATTTTCAATAAATATGCGAAGGAAAAATTTGTAGACTGGTGCGGCTATGGTGCCAGTGTATCTACGGAAGCGATACTGGCGTTTGAACAGGAGAAGGGCTATCGCCTGCGCCCGGAGGTTTTTGTACAAAACGGCTATTATAATTCCACGTTCTGTGTTCCGACAAAGGAATATCAGGAGTATATTGATTTTACCCAACGGTTTGTAAGTGCCAAGGCAAAGGAACTGGTGGATCTGGTACATGAAGCGGGTAAAGAAGCAATGATGTTTCTCGGTGATAACTGGATTGGTACCGAGCCGTATGGAAAATACTTTCCTTCCATCGGACTGGATGCCGTGGTGGGCAGTGTCGGCGGCGGTGCAACCCTTCGCCTGATTTCCGATATTCCCGGCGTAAGGTATCACGAAGGACGATTCCTTCCCTATTTCTTCCCGGACACGTTCCATGAAGGAAATGATCCGGTGATTGAAGCAGTGGATAACTGGCTGAGTGCCAGACGTGCCATCATGCGTAAGCCGATTGACCGCATTGGCTATGGCGGCTATCCAAGCCTTGCCTATAAGTTTCCGAAATTTGTCGAATACATTGAAAAGGTATGCGAGGAATTCCGTCAGATTTATGATATTGTACATGATCAGACACCGTATTGTGGGCTGAAGGTGGCAATCCTGAATCACTGGGGTGCGCTGCGCAGCTGGCATGCCTACATGGTGGCGCATGGTTTGTACTGCAAACAGATTTACTCCTATAACGGTATGCTGGAATCTTTGAGCGGAGCCAGCGTCGATGTTGTCTTTATCAGCTTTGATGAGCTGCTGGAGCATGGCATACCTGCGGATATCGATGTTATCATCAATGCAGGAGATGCGCATACGGCATTCTCCGGCGGGGATATATGGAAAAACGAAGCACTGGTAAGTATGCTGCGTGCATGGGTCTACAATGGACATGGTCTGGTAGGAATCGGAGAGCCGACGGCCTGTGAGCATGGCGGACGTTTCTTCCAGATGGCAGATGCGTTCGGTGTGGATAAGGAGCTTGGCTTCACATTGCATACAGATAAATATTTCCATACACCGATAGACAATCACTTCATAACCGAGGATGTTGTGGAGCCGCTGAATTTCGGAGAAGGTATGAAAAATATCTATGCGCTGTATGAGGATACGGAAATCATCGCGTATAACGATGGGGAAGTAAACATGGCGGCTCATGCGTATGGAAAAGGACGCTGTGTATATATCGCAGGACTTCCATACAGCACGCAGAATACCAGAATCTTGCTGCGTTCCCTCTATTATGCGGCAAACAAAGAGGAAGCATTCAAGAAATGGTATGCGGATAACCTGTATTGTGAGGTACATGCGTATCCGCAGTCCAAGCAGTATGCAATTTTGAATAATACAAATGAAATCCAGGAAACCGGTGTGTATGACGGAGAAGGAAACTGTGTTCATGCGACACTGCAGCCTGGGGAAATACGATGGATGGTGATGAAATAATGGAAACCAATATTGTGAAGAATATCATCATGGCAGTTCTGTTCTTTGTGTTCCTTGGCATGATCGTCATCGGACAGAAAACCGTTGGTTTGGGAAATCTGGGATTGGAGATTGCCGGACTGGCCGGACTGCTCGCAGAGCTGTATGTATACAATCGAAAGTACAAATAAGAAGGAGGAAGTAAAATGGCAGATTTATCATTAAGACATATAGATAAGATCTATGATAATAATGTACAGGCCGTTTTTGATTTCAATCTGGAAATCAAGGATAAGGAGTTCATTGTATTCGTAGGTCCGTCCGGATGTGGAAAATCAACAACTCTGCGTATGATTGCAGGACTGGAGGATATCTCCGCCGGAGAATTTTATATCGATGACAAACTGATGAATGATGTAGAACCAAAGGATCGTGACATTGCCATGGTCTTCCAGTCCTACGCATTGTATCCGCATATGAGTGTTTATGATAATATGGCGTTTGGTTTGAAGCTGAAAAAGACACCAAAGGAAGAAATCGACAAGCGTGTACGGGAAGCTGCCCGTATACTGGAAATTGAAGACTATCTGGATCGTAAGCCGAAAGCATTATCCGGCGGTCAGCGTCAGCGTGTTGCGCTGGGGCGTGCAATCGTTCGTAATGCGAAGGTATTTCTGATGGATGAACCACTGTCCAATCTGGATGCCAAGCTGCGTGTACAGATGAGAAGTGAAATCATCAAGCTGCATGAGCGCATCAATGCGACAACGATTTATGTAACCCATGATCAGACTGAGGCGATGACCATGGCGGATCGTATTGTTGTGATGAAGGCTGGTTATATTCAGCAGATCGGTACACCGAAGGAGATTTACAACAATCCAAAGAATATGTTTGTTGCAGGATTCCTGGGCGCACCGGCAACCAATTTCCTGCAGGGAACCTATCAGGGAAATGCGTTTATCTGCAATGATCAGCGCATCGAAATGCCGGATATGTTCCACGAGGCTATGAAGCCGTATGATGGCAAAGAGGTTGTCATGGGTATCCGTCCGGAGGATCTGCATGGTGAAGGAATTGTTGCGGACACCTATCCTACTTCGCATTTCATGTTTGATGTTGAGGTCAGCGAGCTGCTCGGTCATGAATTTATCCTGCACGGACGCTTTGGAAAACAGCGTCTTGAGGCAAAGGTAGCGGCACGCATTGAAGCCAGACCACATGAGGATATTGAACTGGCTATGGATCTTAGTAAGGTTCACTTCTTCGACAAGGAAACAGAAGAAACAATTATTTAGATTCTTTCATCCCTTATGGGATGCAGGCATTCCACATGCACGCCGTGCAGTGCATTCATCCCTCCTCTTTCAGAAACGTTGTACGGCTGAGCCTCCATATCATACAGTGTCTGGCAGCCGGATATTGTATGGTATGGCGGTGTATGGGAATGTATAAAGAATAGGAAAGAAAGATGCTTTCTTTCCTTATGGAAAGGAAATCGCTGTGGATCGGTATGTCATCACAACTACCGGTCTTTTTTTCGTTTTCCACCGTTTGTGGAAAACGGTGTGGAAAAGTGGAAAACCTCTTTATAAACGATATATATCATGGTATCCTAATAGCAGGAAGGTGATGATGTGGAAAAACTCCCCCCGATCGCGAAGGTATATGAGGCATACAGTGCATTGGCGGATGCGCGTATCCTTGTTCAGGAACAGGAAGCGCATGTTGACAGCAGCGATTATGCAAAGACGTATACTGTCAGATTTCATGATGATGAGGTTTCCAGCAATGACAATGCGACGGTTTGGCAGCATTATCCAGGCTATCCTATTCTTGCAGTATGGATGAAGCTGGGGATTCTTTCTGTGAACTGGAAAATTCTACCTGCCTTTGCTGGAATCAACTGGAAAAAACGCAATACGGAGCATAAAAACCGTTATGATGAAGTCATAGAAGAATTCCTTGCGGAATGTGAAGAGCAGGGCTATGCTTGCGAGGATATACGCAGCTGTATGCAGGAAACACTGGAAGCAGTCGCTAAGCTTCCTTATACGGTGAAGGGCAATAGGGCTCCTATCATCCGAAAATGAAAACAGCAGCTACATAACTGCTGTTTTTCTTTGTGATAACTTCATGATTTGTATAGTGATGAAACAGCGGTAAATCGGATGAGATATCCAGTATTCGACATATTGAAAAAACAGCTGTTCCAGTCATCCTCCCTCATAGGAAAGAGCTGCTTCAGCCAGAAGCAAAGCAGCAGAAACAATATGACAAGAACACCGTAAAAGATTGATTATAAGTATCTCGACAAATTCATTCGGCCCCTCCTTTTCCTATTCTGTGTATAGTGTACAGTAGGTGGAAAGTCAAGCATTGTCTGCTTTTATCATGATTTTTGTCACATAGGCATCCATTGAGGAAATCGCAAATTCATTCAGACCGATTTCCTATGCAGCACCTGATAACATGATGTCATGCTGCTCTGCATAGGTACACATGGCTTCATACAGCTGCGGAATTCGCTGCCAGTCTCCTTTTATATAGCCGCATAAATAGGTTCCCTTTGGAATAACCATAGGCTCTGTGTCCGGAAGAATCGCTGTGGTGAATAAACCGTCATAGCTGTCCAGATTTCTATTCTGCACCTTATCAAGGGATAGAAAACAGCCCATATTCAAATCACGCAGCTGCTGTGCACCGAAGGCATTCATCATATGATGAAATAAAACGGCTATGGAAGCATCGCCATGAGGATAGGGTATCGTTGAAACTGTACATTCGTTTTGTTTTTCCAAGCGGATTTCCAGACTCTCTACACGTTCACAAAGGAGCAGCTGTTCCTTTCTTCTCTGTAAAGAATCCGCTGTCATTCGCAGCCTTTGGATTTCCTTCTCAATTTCGGTAAGCTTGGTATCCGCAATTTTTAAAAAGCTGGCACTGCTTGGATTCCTTTCATATTCCTTGATTTCTTCAATACTCATATGGAGATCTTTCAGCATGCGGATATATTCAAACTCCATGCTTTGTCTGTAATCGTAATAGCGATATCCGTTCTCACCTTTACAGGCAGGTGAAAACAATCCTATCTCATCATAGTAATGCAGTGTCCGTTTGTTCAGACCATGCAGCTTCGCAAATTGTGCAGTTGTCATTTTCCATGGTGGCAGCTTCATACAATTCCTCCTTCAGTATCCGATCTGCAACCGTTTATATCCGGAAATAGCTTTTATTATAAAAGGCGATATTCTCTATCATCCGAATATATAGGAAATTGGTATGCTTCTTCTTGACTTTACAGTTACTGGATACTTTAAGATGATTATACACCAGAAGAAATGGAGAATAAAGGAGAAGTGAATATCATGAACAAAACTGTCAATATCCGTAGATTTTACAAGGAGGATGCACCCGCTCTGGAGGATGTGATTCGCAAAACCTGGAAGTATGATGCCTTCTGTTCTTCTGAAACAGCAGCCAGACTGGCACATGTATATTTGTATTCCTGTCTTGCGAATCAGACCTTTACTGCCGTGGCGCTCGTCGACGGGAAGCCCTGCGGTATCATTATGGCTAAACATATACAGAAGCATCGCTGTTCGGTTTCCCTAAAGCTGCACAGCCTTCTTGCGATCGTGCGTCTGCTCATAAAAAGAGAGGGCAGAGAAATCTGTTCCTTTTACGGGAAGATTCATAATGTTGATCAGGAGCTGCTAGACGGCAGCGGGAAAACCTATGGAGGAGAATTGTCATTTTTTGTCCTGAATGAAGCTGTGCGTGGTCTGGGAATCGGCAAACAGCTCTACAATGCTGCACTTACTTATATGCGCCAGGAGAATATCCAAAGCTTTTATCTGTTTACAGACATTAGCTGTAATTACGGCTTTTATGAGCACTGTGGCATGCAGCGTAGAGGAGAAATCGATATGGTTGCGAAGCTGTCCGGACAACAGGCACCGATGAAGTTTTTCCTGTATGACGTCACATGCTGAAGGAAAAGAAGATAAGAAAAGCCGTACAAAGCTGTGTGCCCTGTACGGTTTTATAGCAGTCGTCTATATAGTTTCCAATTCGATTTGCAGCTGCGTGATATATTCCTCCTGTACACGGGTCTCATGCGTATCAATGACAAAGAATTCCATGATATGGCGCCCAATGGCATATCCGTTTTCATCACAATATTTCAGCATGCTTTTTAAATGTTCATGTGCTTTATCGCGTGCACCCTGATAATATAGATTCAAATAGGTTCCAGCAGGCAGTGTGAATTCCCAGTCCTGCAGGGATTCCCCCGCAATAAAAACAGAGGAAGCGTGAATATGTTCACGATCAGATACATCCAGAAAGAATCCGGTATTAAAATTCGCAATCGTATAAATATTTTTTTCGTATTCCTTCGACAGCTTCATCAGCTGATAATCCACATCATCATGAACAGCATCCGTTGTTAAAGCCACACATTTGCGCTGAGGCAGCCGCATCAGCTCGATCGTCTCCATCTGCAGCTGCTGACACGCCTTTAGGGACGCCTTGCGATGCAGGATATCGACCTTTAGCTGGTAAAGCTCCTGAATCTTCTGATTGATGATGCGCTCCTCTTCCTCCATGAAGGACAAACTGTTGGCGATGGTTCGGTTTTCCAGATAGTCCTGAATACTTTTCATGGAAAACCCCAGATTACGAAGATCGCGAATCACATTCAGACGGTGAATGTCACTGGTGGTATACTGGCGGTAGTTATTTTTGTCCCGCATGGGATGAAGGATTCCAAGCTCCTCATAATAACGCAGTGAATCCTGCCCGATGTTATATAATTTTGAGATTTCATTGATTTTATAGTAAGTTTTCATATTTACCTCTTGACTCTGGTATTATACCAGGGTTTATGATGGATATGCAAGTGAGGTTATACTATGAATCATAGAAAGCAGTTTTTTAAATTTGTAATTCCCAGCGTGGTATCCATGCTGGTCTTCAATCTGTATACGATGGTGGACGGTATTTACGTAGCCCGTTTTGTTGGCGAGCATGCGCTTTCCGCAGTAAATATCTCCATGCCGTATGTCAATTTCATCTTTGCATTTTCCATTCTCTTCTCCGTTGGAACGAGTACTGTTGTAGCCATCTTCCGTGGAGAAAACAAAATGAAAAGCGCAAATGAAACATTTACGAGAAATACGATTTTTCTGACCGTGTGTGCCTTGATCATCACGCTGCTGGCACTGGTATTTCAAAATGAACTGGCCCTGTTTCTGGGAGCTAGTGAAGTGACATTGCCCTATGTCTATGATTATTTGGGCGTGCTGATCTGGTTTACGTTTTTCTTTATCGTGTCTTATTCCATGGAGGTGCTTGTCAAAACGGATGGATTTCCAAAGCTGGCAACTGCGGCTGTAACGGTCGGTGCGGTGACGAATATCGTCATGGACTATGTGCTGGTCGTGCAAGTGGGGATGGGAATCCGGGGAGCGGCGATTGCGACTGGGCTGTCTCAGGTTTTGACATTTACCGTGTTTACCATTCATTTTCTGGGAAAAAGAGGAACGATTCACTGGTGTAAAACGACGTTGGATTTATCGGTTTACAAGCGTATTATTCCGATTGGAACTGCGGATTTTATCACAGAGCTGTCTGCCGGTACGATTATCTTTCTGTTCAATCATGCAATTTTAAAGCATATCGGAGATAACGGTGTGGTGACCTATACGGTTATCACGTATATCTACAATATTGTCATGATGACCTTTACGGGTATATCGCAGGGGATGCAGCCACTGGTCAGCTTTTATCGAGGGCGCAGGGAGGAAAAGACCTGCCGATTATTCTTGCGCTATGCCCTGTACTCCACGTTTGCGATGTCATTGCTGGCGCTGGCAATCTGTCTGTTTATGACGCCGGCGCTTGTCTCGATTTTTATCGATGCATCAAGAACCGAGCTGTTTGCTTATACTGTTCATGCCTTTCGCATCTATTCTCTGTGCTATCTGGTTATCGGCTACAATATCGTGTGCAGTGGTTATTTTGCGGCTGTGGAGAAAAGCGGCTATTCCTTTACCATATCGCTGCTGCGCGGCTTTGTGCTGATTGCGGCATCTATATGGCTTATGGGAGAACTGTTTCAGGGGGAAGGTATCTGGTATGCAACGCTTGTGTGTGAAAGCAGTACACTGGTGGTCAGTATATGGTGTATGCTGCGCAGTCAGAGAAAGGCGCAGGTGCATGGGGAACAGGCTCTGCAGCAGATATAGGAAGGATTTGATAGTCAAAAAGAGCCTACGCAAAGGCTGCTTGCAGGCAACCTTACAATCTTCAAAATACGAGCGTCCTATCGGCTAAGAGAAAAAAAGTATTCTAGCTTATTGTATGTACAATCGAGCGGAATACCTTTTTTTTATAAAGATTGCAATGCTATGTGAACCATCTATGCGGATCATTCTTCTTCATCATTTTATAACAATGCGCAAACACAACATCCTCAGAAAAGCTTTACCAGCTTATAAGTATACATTGCATGCTGTATTTGATTCTTCGTAGAAATTGATGCATACGGCGTTCATAGCTCATCAAAGGATTGATAAACGTATGAAAGCAGAAAATGTTGAAGCTCTGTCAAAAAGCTGCTGTACGGGATACTGGATTTTTGATTTCTGCCTCGTGTAACGCCTCTTTTATAATAGAAACCGAAGCAGCTCCAGTTTCTGGGAAATCCGCATCAAAGGCTTCCACAGAAATCGTGTTATCATATCCTACGGATTGCAAAAATACACAAAGGTCTTTTACATAGGGCAAATCCTTTTCAAATAAGAAATATCGTTGCAGTCTTTGATCCCAAGAATTGATATGGATATGTCGTATCTCATCAAAGCACATTCGGCTGTCTGCATACTGTTCACCGGCGTTTACCGCATGATATACATCATATACCAGCTTTAGATTTGAAGAATGGATATGCTTTACAGTTTGATAGCACTCCTGCGTATGATTACCAAAATTACATTCTTTCGGATGCAGCGCTTCATACAATATCGTGATATCATAAGAGCTTGCTTTCCTAGCAGCCGTATATAGAAAATACTCCATTTCCCGTGTTGCCAGCTCGTAATCATACTCCGGTGGTATCATTCTGGCCTTTGGAGCGCCGATTCCAATGTTTTTTATATGCAGCTGTGAGGCTCTTTCCAATAATATATCCAAATAAGCACTCCAGACTTTCTCCTGTGCAGACGGGCCAATCAAGGGTGTATGCTCATCTGCAAAAGCACTGAAGCCCAATACCGGTATACCCGCGTTCAGAATCTCTTTTCTTTTTTCGTTCCAGATATCCGTATCCATTTCCATAATCTCTCTTGCGGATAATTCAGCATAATCATATCCGAATTCCTTAGCCAAGGAAATATACCTTACGGCGATGCAGCAGCCTATTCTCATACAGCACCCTCCTTCCTTATGCAATAACCAGCTGTGTGCTGCTGGCAGTACAGTATTCTACATAATGCTTCGGCACAGAACCGGATGTGATAATTTTATTGAAATCCTCAATGTTGGCAAAGGTTCTTAAGGACGTTCGATCAAATTTAGATGAATCTGTCAGGAGAAAGTTCTCCTGGCTTCTTTTCATCATACTTGTCTTGATGATTGTTTCCGCATTATCCGGATTTGTAGCACCGGCTTGAATGGTCAATCCGGTTGTAGCCAAAAAGGCCTTGTTTACATTTAAAGAATTCAGATAGTCCCAATCATATACGTTTATAAGGGAACAGGAAGAATGCTTCAATCTTGATCCCACAACAATCAAATCCCAGTTCTCAACCTCAATCACCTTTGTAATGACATAGATGTTGTTTGTGACGATTGTTAAATGAAAATCCCTGTGCAGATAATCTGTTAATAAAGAAGTCGTCGATCCGGAATCGATATACAGCAAGTCGTTGTCATTCACCAATGCAGCGGCATATCTTGCAATTCGTTGCTTTTCCTCGATGTGTGAGGCGATTCTGCTTTGAAAGGAGCTGTCCTTTTTCTTTGCCAGACTCACACCGCCATAAAATTTCTTAACCAGGTTTTCATCCGCTAATTCATTGATATCTCTTCGTGCAGTATTCATGGATATGCCGAATTTCTCCGCAATATCCTTCAGTGTGCGATAATCTGTATCACTTAAATACTCTATAATCTCTTTTTTTCTTTGGCTGTTTATCATAAGCAATCCTTCCCTCCAGTTTATAGATTGTATAAATTTACGCATTTGCTGAGTATATTATAGCAAACTGATGTTAAAATAACAATGATTTACCTATAAAATAACCAAATTTATTGTTTTAAATACAAATTTATCCAGAATATGAAAATGAAAAATAACTAAAATAACAATAAAATACTAAAAATATGTTGAAATTGTTGTTAAGTTGTGGTTATATAGATGTATAAAGTGAACGAGAGGTGATGAAATGAAAAGGATTTTATTAACGTCGCATGGCAGATTAGCTTCCGGATTAAAGGATACCTTGGAGTTTTTTCTGGGACAATCAGAAATGATTGATGCTGTGGATGCTTATGTAGATACTTCCAGTGATTATCTGCAAAAGCTCCAGAGGTTTGTGGATTCTGCAGAGGTGGGGGAAGCAATCATATTCACGGACATTTATGGAGGGAGCGTGAATCAGCAGGTTAGTGCAATGGTGATGGAAAGTGGTAAGGATATTCCGGTTGTTACCGGTATGAATCTGCCGATTGTTTTATCAGTGGCTATGACAGATGATTGTTTAACTGCTGAACGGGTGGAAAGCTTGCTGAAGGAGTGTCAGCTGCAGCTTGTAAAGCTGTCCTCATGTGCGTTTAAGGAGGGTGATGAGGATGCGTTCTTTGCATGAGACTGCGCTGCATCGGCTATTTCGTATAAAAGGAGAAATCTATCAGGAACCTGATCTGAAAGCCTGCCTGAAGAAATTAAAGCTGCAGGAAACTGATTTGGTGATCACAAGTAATTCCCAGATGAAAAAAATCGAAGAGACAAATGCATTGGGAAAGGCAGTTCTTTTGAATATGGATGCATACGGTACAAAGGAGCCCAAAGAGGAATGGGTGGATGAAATATTAAAAGAAGCAAATGCGTATCCATATGAGCGCATTATCGCAATCGGGGGAGGTGCAGTAATTGATGTTTCAAAGCTTTGCGTATTCGGGGATGGTCGCACTGTACAGGAATTGTACAACGATAAAGAGAAGTTAAGAAAGACACGGGAACTGATTGCTATGCCGACTACCTGCGGTACCGGAAGTGAGATAACCAATGTTTCAGTCGTGGAATTTCCTTCCCTGCACAGCAAGCTTGGATTGCAGATGGATGCACTCTTCCCGGATAAAGCGATTCTGATTGAAGAGCTGCTGCTATCCCTGCCCTATAAGACATTTGCACTCACATCCATTGACGCCTTGGCACATGCGATTGAGGCATTGCTTTCACCCAAAGCAAACCCCTATACAGATATGTATGCAAAAAGTGCGATTCTTGGCATTTTGGAAAATCTGCAGGAGGTGAAAGGAACACAGAAGCTGCCGCAGGCTTTGCAGAAAAGTTTAATCTGTGCCAATATGGCAGGGATTGCCTTCAGCATAGCAGGATGTGCTACGATGCATGCATTGTCCTTCCCCTTGGGAACGAATTGTCAGCTTGCTCATGGGGAAGCGGTCTATGCGGTATTTGCACAAACTCTGCGATACTATGAAAAAAAGCATATACCATTGTGCAAGCTGGAAAATGTTTTGAAGAGCCTGCCGGAAGGTCCTTCATCCATTCTGGGGTTACAAGAGCTGTTATCTGAAATCTATCCATGTCCGGATTTCAAAGCATTGGGGATTCACGAGGGGATCTGTGATACTTGGGCAGTCAGCGTGTATGAAAAACAACAGCGGCTGCTTGTCAATTCACCCTGTGTTTTAAGCAGTGGTGATTTAGCAGCGATTTATAAAAGCTGCATCTAAGGAGGAACGTATGATAATTCAAATTCGTGTAGATGATCGTTTGATTCATGGGCAGATCGCAGTCGTATGGTCAAAGCATTTCGCTACCACCCATCTGGTAGTAGCAAATGATCAGGCGGCAAAAAACGAGGTACAGCAGATGACATTGAAAATGGCAACTCCCAATGGCGTAAAGGTTCTGATTCGCAGTGTTGATGATGCCATCAAGGTGTTTAATAATCCAAAATCAGAGACAGTCAAAATGTTTGTTTTAACCAATAGTATTCAGGATGCCCTGAAAATCGCTACTAGCTGCAAGGTGGAATCGATAAACGTAGCGAATGTTGGGCGTTTTGAAGCAGCATCGGAAAAGAAGCAGCTGAATGCGGATGTTGGCTGTACACCAAAGGAATTGGAAGCATTAAAGGAAATTGCCAAGCTTGATATGGAAACCATTCACTGGGTTATACCGACAAACCCTAAAATCAGTGTGAAAAAGCTGCTGGAAAACAACTAAAGGAGGGAATTGAATATGTTAAACGTCGCTTTATTATCTGCATTGTCCTATTTTATCTGTTATGCCGGAAACTGGATATTTGGTCAAAGTATGTCCGATCGTCCAATCTTTATCGGAGCGGTTACAGGACTCTTGCTTGGAGATTTGCAACAGGGGTTGATTATCGGGGCTACACTGGAGGCTGTATTTATGGGATCTGTCAATATCGGTGGACAGATATCAGCGGACCATTCTGCAGCAACCGTATTTGCAGTAGCCTTCGCAACCAACGCTACACTGGATCCGCAGGCTGCCTTGACGATTGCTGTACCTATCGGGATTCTGATGGGATTTGTAACAATGTTTGTAAATAATATTTTCCTGACTGTATTCACAACCTTAATGGATAAATGGGCACTTGAGGGAAATGAAAGAGGACTTCTCATCTACTTGAACTTTGGCGTTTGGCTGGTTAAAAATCTGTTCTTTGCTGCTATCGTATTCTTCGGTGTATATGTTGGCTATAATGCAGTTGAAGCATTTGTGGATTCCATCCCGGATGTTGTCATGACCGGACTTACCGTTTGCGGACAGCTGCTTCCAGCAGTTGGTCTGGCTTTGTTGATGAAAATGATCTGGACAAAGGAAATCGGTATTTATTATCTGCTTGGTTTCGTTATGTTTATCTATATGAAGCTGCCAATCATCGCGATTGCAGTAATCGGTATTGTCATCGTGGTAGCGACAGCCATGCGTGACTTTGAAATCAATAGAATGAAACAGCACCCGGTCGCATGTGCTGACACAAATGATTCAAATGAGGAACTGGAGGATTTCTTACAATGAAACTAACAAATAATTTATCAAGAGAAGATAAGAAAATGATCAACTCCATTTGCTGGCGCTCACTAAATGCACATTGTTCACGGGTAGGCGGGCAGGCCAGACAGATGGCAATCGGATTCTTGTGGCAGATCATGCCGGCACTGAACCGTTATTATAAAGATCAGCCGGAAAAGAAAAAAGAAGCACTTTACCGTCATGTTCAATTTTGTAATGTATCCAATGCTATCTATCCGTTCCTGGCAGGACTTGTCGCCTCCATGGAAAAAGAAAACAGTGAAGTAGATGACTTTGATACAAGCTCTATCGTCGCAATCAAAGCAGCGCTTATGGGGCCGCTGGCAGGAATCGGAGATTCCCTGCTGTTCAGTGTCGTACGTGTCATCGCGGCAGGAATTGGTATCAGCTTTGCGTTGCAGGGTTCTATTCTTGGGCCGATTCTCTTCTTTCTGATTTATAACGGCTGTACGATGGCACTGCGCTTCTCTTTGGGATATGTCGGCTTTATCAGCGGTTCCAGCTTTATCACGAATATGTATCAGAATGGTACCCTAAAGATATTGACAAAATGCGCCGGTATACTTGGTCTGATTATGGTTGGCGCAATGACAGCATCTACTGTAAAATTTACAACAGCGATTTCCATTCCGATTCCTGGTGGAGAAGCGGTCGCATTACAGTCCTCCTTGGATACCTTATTTTTAGGACTTATTCCGCTCCTGCTGACGTTCGGTTGTAAAAAACTGCTTGATAAAAATGTAAATATCAACTGGATCATGGTCGGAATCTTTGTTCTTTCCCTTATGATGGCTGTGGTGCATATCGTTTAGACTTCAAAATGAAATATTCATGACGGGAAAAGGAGGAAATCTATATGCGAAAGAAATTGACGATTTTGCACACCACCCTTGCGACAACCACTACGATACCCGCAATGATACGGGAGCTGTATCCAGATAAATTTGATATTGTGAACATGTTGGATGATTCTTTACTAAATGATATAAAGTGCAGCGGGAGAATGAGTGCATCCGTAATAGAGCGATTTATCCAATATACATGTATTGCGAAAAACAATGGCAGCGATGCGCTTTTACTGGCTTGTTCTTCGCTTGGCAAAGCAGCGGATATCGCCAGAGAGCTTCTGGATATACCGCTATATAAAATCGATGAGCCAATGGCAGATCAAGCGGTGGAGTCAGGAAATAACATCCTCGTTCTGGGAACGGTGAAAAGTACGCTGGAGCCGACATCCGATTTGATTAGAAGCAAGCGGAAGTCACAGGAGCAAAGTGTCACCTGTATCCTGATACCCGATGTGTTTGAACTATATGAAATTGACAGAGAACGGCATGATCAAAAAATCGCAGAAGTGATACAGGAGCACTGGAACACATATGATGTGATCGTACTGGCACAGGCAAGTATGGCGAATGCGATACAGTATATCACGCAGGGCAGAGAGAAAATAGTAACGAGTCTGCCATTGGGTCTTAAGCAGCTGCAGGAGATATGAGTAGGGAAAGCGAGGAGTCTGTATGGAGTATATAAATAAAAATAGCATCACCGTGGATGCACTTTGCGGACGTGGACTGATACGCGCAGTTGGTAAAAACAGCTGCTTTGACAGCGATAAAATGACAGTGGGATATGCGTTATACAAAAAAGAGTATGGCATCATGGAGCCGCATGCACATGCAGAGGAAACCGTGATCATCACAAAGTCGGTGAACGGGTATGTATCCTGGGGGAGTGATGCGCATCATTTGCAAAGAACCATTGCATTAGAGGAGGGGATGATTCTGCATATTCCGGAAAATGAATGGCATGCTTTCCACTATGATGAAGGAGGATGCGTAGAAATCGTCTTTATATATGGCCAGGGTGATAACTGCAGGCCGGAGGATAACGAAAGGTAAGGGTGCTTATTATGTTAGTTACAATGAAAGAAATACTCGATCATGCAAAGAAAGGAGGCTATGGTGTTACCGCCCCCAATGTACAAAGTGAGGATACGGTAAGGGCTGTGCTGGAGGTGGCTGAGGAATACCATGCGCCCATGATTGTAGATGTCAATGCGTTTATTCACACGGATCTTCCCTGGTTTATACATATGATACGAGACCTTGCAGAAAAGGTGTCAGTACCTGTCGCAATCAATCTGGATCATGGAAAATCCTATGAGGATATCATGCTCGGTATCAATTCCGGGTTTACATCCATCATGGTTGATCGTTCCAGCCTATCCTATGAAGAAAATGTGGAACAGACGAAGGAAGTCGTAAAAATGTGCAAACCGCTGGGAATCAGTGTAGAGGCCGAGCTGGGGCATGTCGGTATGGGAAACAATTATGCTGTAGACGGTGTCAATAATCTTACCGTTCCAAACGAAGCGGCAGATTTCATCAAGGAAACCGGTGTGGATTGTCTGGCAGTTGCCATAGGAACTGCACATGGACGTTACACAGGGACACCACATATTGACTTCGAGCGATTAAAACAGCTCGTTGAAGCATGTGGAGATACACCGCTTGTTCTGCATGGCGGAAGTGGAACAGGGGATGAAAATCTCAGAAAAGCAGTTCGATCAGGAATTCAGAAGGTTAATCTGGCTACTGAGCTGATCGTTGCAGGAAAAGAGGAGCTGGAGGGCTTCATCAAGGATCCGAATTTTGATAAATGGAAGCTGATTCCTGCCTTCAAAAAAGGGTATAAGGATCGATTGGCTCATTATGTTGAATTATTTGATCAGGCTGGAAAGGCCTGGGGGTAAAGGAAGCGTACAGCAGTTCCCGTAGTATGGAAGTTGTTCCTGAACTGGGAACTGTTTCCTGTAAACGGGAAAGCATTTTCTTACCGAAAAAGGAGCTATATATGGAAACGAAAAATATAAAAATCGGTGTTATCGCTGACGATTTTACAGGTGCAGGGGACGCAGCCAGCTTTTTAGAAAAAAGCGGTGCTGAAACCATCATGTACAATGCAGTTCCAAACGAGCTGCAGGTATGTGATGCGGCTGTTATCGCTTTAAAAACAAGGAGCGTTACTCCCCATGCGGCTGTTGCGGAAGTAAAAAAGGCTGTTGATTTCCTAAAGGAAAACGGATGTGAACGAATATATTTCAAATACTGCTCAACCTTTGACTCCACTCCTCAGGGGAATATCGGAGTTGTAGCTGATTTCTTATTGGAATATCTAGCACAGCCCTTTACAATTCTATGCCCCTCCTTACCTGTGAATCAGCGCATAGTAAAGGATGGAAATTTGTACGTCAATGGTGAAAAATTAAGTGATAGTCCGTTGAAAAATCATCCCTTGAATCCAATGTGGGATTCCTATATCCCCAATCTGATGAAGCCGCAAAGCAAATACCCCTGCTTTATTATGCGGCAGAAGGAGCTTTGTGAGGGAGAATGGAAACAAACGATACATGCGTTGAAATGCAGATATGAGAGGTTTTATATCGTACCGGATTATGAAACAGAGCAGGATGGAATACGGATAGCGGAAGCGTTTAAGGAGCTGCCTGTTCTTACCGGGGGATCCGGCCTGCTTCCCTATGTTTTAGAGAACGATGCTTTGCTGCATCCGGAAAAAAATCAGACACGGAGGCACGGACGGACGATTTTGCTATGTGGAAGCTGTTCGGCTGCTACCAGAAGGCAGATTGCGTATTTCCGAAAGCATCATGGCTGCTGTTATCCTGTAAATGCAAACCGTGTGATGAATAAAGAGCTTACCGCCCAAGACATTCTGACATATGCAAACCAACAGGCACAGCCGGTGCTGATATACAGTGATGCGGTGGAACAGGATATGCGTGAGCTAAAAAAGGATGAAGCCTTCGATCAAGCATCGAAGTGCATAGAACAGATCATGGGGGAGATAAGCAGTGCTGCTTTGTCGTTCGGATATGAACGTATCGTAGTTGCGGGCGGAGAAACCTCCGGGGCTGTCATACAGCAGCTGGGCTTTGATGGATTTCATATCGGAAAAAGTGTTGATCCCGGTGTTCCTGAACTGATTCCATTGAAGAATGAGCGCCTTACTCTTATTCTGAAATCCGGTAATTTCGGTGCAGAGGATTTCTTCATCAAGGCGATCGGAGGAAACACACATGAGTGAATTACAGGAAAAGCTGGATGCCGCTATCTGGAGTGCGCATACCTTGTTTCAGAAAGGACTGGTTAGCGGCTCAACAGGAAATATCAGCTTTCTCCATGAGCATCGTATGTATATTTCAAGGAGCGGAAGCTGCTTTGGAAGATTGCGACAGGAAGATTTCGCACAGGTGGATATGCAGGGAACAATTCTGTATGGAAAGCCAAGCAAGGAATATCCCATGCATTTGGCATTGTATCGGGAAAGCGAGGAATATAAGGCGGTGATTCACACACACAGCTTCTATGCTAGCGTACTGTCCTGTTATACAGATACAGAATCTCATGTCAAAAACCTGTTTGCATATACACCTTATCTGTATATGCAAACAAAAGGAAATATCCCATGTGTTGCGTATGCGCCGCCGGGAAGTGATGCACTGTTTCGTCATTTCAAGGATAAAACAGGGACGAAGCCGAGGATATTGCTGTTGAAAAATCACGGAATCGTTGCCGGAGCCGAGGATGTGTATCATGCGTTTGATCTTGTTGAAGAAATGGAAAGCAGTGCCCATGTATATGCGATGCTGAAAAGCTGCCCGGATGAAAATATCGATTTCATACCCCATTAGCTTGGGGTGTATATGGCTTACGTTTGGAAAATAGAGCAATTCGCAGAAATGCTGCTCGGTGTTACAGGGGTAGCTCTGGGACTTTCATTCATGATGAAATCCGGTCTTGGACAAACTGCGTTGACAGCCTTTCTACAATGTGTCTCACTTATCAGTGGCATGAAAAGCGGTACACTTCTTATGTGCTTTTATCTGCTATGTGTTTTATTACAGCTGCTGATACAGCAAAAGGAATTTGATAAGCTTCAGGTTTTGCAGCTTCCGGTGTGCTGGATGCAGGGAATCATCATCAATCTCACCTGTTATGATATAGCGTTTCTTGCAGATATTCGGCCTGCATCGTATCCTATGCAATGGGTGTTTCTGGCTGTGGGGATTCTCCTTGTGTCCTTCGATGTGGCACTCACCATGGCAGCTGATCTTGTGAAGCAACCGTTTGAACAGTTGATTACCGTGATTTCAAAGAAATATCAAAAGCCCTTCAATTTTCTGCGCTGCAGTGCAGATGCTGTCTTTGTCAGCTGTAGTCTGCTGCTTATTGTTGTGTACTCTCTGGATTTCACAATGCTGCGCGAGGGTACCTGGATCAGTATGCTTGTTTTGGGGAATACCATGGCTGCTTCCTTTCCTCTCATGCAGAAATGCTCGATCTGTTACCGCCACAAGCACGAAAATACAGAGGTGAGCTTATAGCGTTAGGAAAGCAGCAGGAATCCTGTATACAGGAAAGAAGCTTATAAAGGAATCGATCAGGGGAGAATAAGGGAGATTAGAATAGGAAAAGGAGTATGCAAGGGACATTCCCCTATGAATACTCCTTTTTCACGTAATCTGTTTTGCAGTTATAGACAGCTATTTTTCTGCCTGTGCGCAATTCAAATCCTCCAGCAGATAAAACAGCCGTACCTTGTCTTTTTCCGACAACTCAATTTTCGGATTATACAGATAATGCTGCAAAACATCCGCATCCTTCAGCAGCTCTGAAATTGGCCCGTCATGCCGATTCATTTTATCGGAATGCACGGAAATCACATGAGTCAGTATTCGGATTTCCTCTTCACTGAATACCTCCATCTGTTCCAGCAGCTGCTTCGCATATTCCGCACTGCGCTGTGCGTGCCCCAAATGCGGACAATTCAGTGCATAAAGCGCTATATCATGCAGCATAGCCGCGATACAGCACAGCTCCACATCCAGCTTTCGCAAAGTAGCCAGCATGGCAGCAGCCTGTGCAACACCGTACGTGTGGATATATGCAAATTTGCGTTCCTCTTCCTTGATCAGCTTTTGAATAACGGCATCCGTTTGTTCACGGATAAGTTCTAAGCGATCCATGACATCACATCCTTTCTTCTATTGTATCATTTCCGTACAGGATATGCACAGTCAAAAAAAAGGATCATGCACGAGGTCATGATCCAAGAACGGTTTTGCTTACGCTACAGTTACGTTAGCAGCCTGCTGTCCACGATCGCTTTCAACAACGTCGAAGTTTACAGCCTGTCCTTCTTCCAGTGTACGGAATCCGTCGCTCTGGATGCTTGAGTAATGAACGAAGATGTCCTTACCTTCATCAGAAGTGATGAATCCATAACCTTTTTCTGCATTAAACCATTTTACTTTACCTGTACTCATTTTAGTACCTCCTATACGTGTGTCAATAAGAAGCCCTCCAATGTATAAAAAAATCACAAAACTGGATATTCGTACATTGAAACACATAAATACAATTCCAGACTTGTGAAATCATAATTATTGCTTTTTATTACTCTTAAACAATATCACTTTCAAAACCGAAAGTCAATCATTATTTCGTTAATTGGAAGGATTTGTTTTTCTCTTTTTCATGATTCGTGTTTTTTTGTGTAAGCTGTTTCAGATTTTAATCTTTTGGGGTATAATATAGGCATACAAGAAAAGAAACGGAGGAATGTTTATGATCATACAGGATGAAATGCTGCGAGCTGCAATCGCCAGAACCCTGCAGATCGAGGAAGCGGATATCACAGAAAAAAAGCTGGAAGAGCTGACGACACTCTCTGCCAGAAGCAGTGGAATCATCTCTCTGGAAGGACTGCAATATGCGGCTAATCTGAATTATCTGGACCTTTGCGGAAATGCCATTGAGGATCTGACACCGATCCGTGATTTGCGAGAGATTGAAGTTTTGAATCTGTCCAAGAATATGCTGCGTGACATTCAGGCGCTAAGAGAATTCCGGCAGCTGCTGCGGCTGGACATTTCGCGCAATAACCTGTATACGATGGATATCAGTGCACTGGCAGGAATGATCAATCTGGAGGAATTGAATCTGGAACGAAGCAAGGTCGACAATCTGGTGTATCTGGAAAATGTTAAGAAGCTGAAGAAGCTGTATGTCGGAATTGAAAACGGTCCGTTCCCACTCAGCATTCTCGGTATGCTGGATGAGCTGAAGGAGCTTCATATGAACAAGATGTGGCTGTATGACATTGCCGATCTGACCTATTTGAAGCACATCGAGGTTTTGGATTTATCGACCAATCTGTTCTGTGATTTATCTCCGTTGCAGTATATGAAGGATTCCTTGCGCACGCTGAATATTTCAAATTGTGAATATCTGCGTGATTTAAGTATATTGGAGGAATTTCCGAATTTGGAGGTTCTTGATATATCCTTTGATCACATTAAGGATTTCTCATTCTTAAAGAAGCTGAAGAATTTAAAGGATCTGCGCGCAACACAAAGCGGTCTTTTGGACCTGCGCAATCTAAAGGGCCTGATAAAAATGGAAAAGCTGGACATCAGCGAAAACCGTGTGGAGCATACGGAAATCTTAAAAGAAATGAAGCTGCTTCGCTATTTCAAGGCCAGCTGCTGTTTCCTGAAGGATATTGAATTCTTGAAGAATGCAAAGGATTTGGTGGAGCTGAATGTCTTCAACAATCATATTAAGCATATCGAGGTTTTAAAGGGCTGTGAGCATATGACGACCCTGGATGTCGGAAACAACGATATTCGCAATATCGATTCTCTTGAGGATATGATCAATCTGGAATGTCTGGGGCTTTCCCACAACAATATTTCTGATCTGACGCCGTTAAAGGATTTGACGAATCTGAGTACGATTGATTTATACAACAATGTCATCACTGATCTTTCTCCGCTGAAGAAGCTGATCAATTTAAGCTCCCTGCGGCTCGATCACAATGGCGTAATGGATTTGTCTCCGTTGGAGGAATGCATTTATCTGAGCTCCTTAACCCTAAAGGCGAATTATGTCACGGATGTGACACCGCTGAGTAAGCTGAAGAATCTGTATGAGCTTCGTCTGGATGAAAATCCGATTGAGGATATCACCGTTCTTGAGGATATGGAATACTATGATAAATTCTCATATTGAGGCAGTCTGATAAAACGTAAATTTCTTTGCTTTTGATTATGAAGGAAAGCCTGTGCGTATGCTGTGTACCACAGGCTTTTCTTTTCTTTGCTCATTCGATATAGTAGAGCTGTTGCGGCTTGTGAAAAGAGTTGCGGGAAAACGCTTTGGGGCCTTTCCTTAGCACAGCAAGCCAATAGAGTATACAGTATTGCGCAAAAGTCTTGTGTAGGAAGGATAGGCTGAAAGAGCTTCGCACAATCTAAAAAGGGTATCTCTATAAGGCTTTTAATAAGAAAACAAGCGAATTCGTTGATGAGGTAACGAAATACTTTCCTGATGCGCTGTTGCAGCTTTCCACCGTATCCCCCTTGACCTTGCCCTGAGGGAAGGCTGTAAGATAGAGACAGAAGCAGATGGAGGGAATCGGATGAAGCAGATGAAAATAACAGAAATGGAAGCATTGATCAACCGTGAATACAAGAATATTTGCGGTATAAACGTATTGAAAAACAAAGAGCGTGTGTATGAGGCATACTTTCAGGGATGTACCTTTGAAAGCAGAATGCATGTGTATTCTGTGACCAAAAGCATCGTATCCATATTGCTGGGTATTGCAATAGATGCAGGATATATCGACGATGTAACAAAGCGGGTTCTGGATTTTTTTCCAGATGTAGCACAGGAAAAGGACAGTGCCAGAAAAGAGGTAACATTGGAGGATATCATCACTATGACCGCGGCATACAAATACAGAATTCCTCCGTATATAAAATATTTTACAAGTGATGACTGGCTGCAATTTTCACTCGATCAGCTAAAGGGAAGGAATAAGCAATTTCGATACACACCGCTGATTGGATTGGATATTCTAACCGGCATACTGCAAAAGGCGACCGGACAATCTGTGCTTGCGTTTGCACAGGAGAAGCTGTTTGCCCCGTTGCATATCTCTGTGGAAAGGGATCTGATTTTTAAAAGCAAGGAGGAACAGATGGCATTTAATCAGGCAGATTCCATTAGTGGCTGGGCAGCAGATGCGAAGGGACTGCAATCAGCAGGCTGGGGACTGGCATTGTCGGCAAAGGAGATGGCGGACATCGGTCAGCTGTATTTGAATGGCGGTGTATGGGAAGGTAAGCAGTTAGTATCAAAACACTGGATTGAACAAAGTACAAAGGAACACAGCCGCTGGAAAAAGCACAATCTGCCATATGGCTATTTGTGGTGGATCGATGAGCAGAAAGATGTGTTTGCGGCAATGGGGGATGGGGGAAACATCATATATGTAAATACCAAAGAGCAGCTTGTTGTTTCTCTCATGTGCCGATTCAATCCAAGAGCAAAAGACAGCATGGATTTCATCAAAGAGCACCTTGAGCCGATATTTATATATTAAATTGAAGCAGAGGCAAAGAGAAACATAACGACGATACAGCAAAAGAAAAGAATGCAACATCCTGCAGGACGCTTACCATCCATGGATTGTGCATTCTTTTTCAGCTTTATAGAGGAATCATTTTCAGCGAATCGGTATAGCAGTGAAAAGCGTCAAGGGTTTCTGCGATGCGATGCTTTGGAAGGATTATCGATTGATCTTCATCAGATCACTAAATTCATCCAGTGTTTTTTCAAAGAAGGTGAAGGCATCATCGTATACGCTGTCTACTCTTGGATCAACACCGGCATGCATCAGCTCATCCAGCGGTGACTCACTGCCGCCCTTCGTAAGAAACTCCAGATAATCCTTTGTCTCTCCGGCAAGAATCTTCTTCGCAAAGCTAATCGCTACAGACATTCCCAGAGTGTATTTATATACATAGAAATTGTAATAAAAGTGCGGTATATAATAACAATGATAGCGTTGCAGATCATCCACCTCCACGGCATCTCCATAATACCTCTTGGACAGCTCCATGTACAGGGAGGTCAGCTTTTGTGAAGAAACCGCTTCTTTGTTTTCCAGCATGGCATACAGCTGTTTTTCAAATTCCGCATACATCGGCTGGCGATAGAGCGTACCAACCAGCTGATTCAGCAGGTTGGAAAGAAGATATGCTTTTTCATCCTCACGATCGCTGTGATCCAGCAGATAGCGGTTCAACAGGATTTCATTAACCGTGGATGCCACTTCGGCGACAAAAATCGTATAATGGGAAAGCATTGGCCGGTTATGGTGACGGGAATACCAGGAATGCATGGAATGTCCCAGCTCATGAGCCAGCGTGCTTAAAGATGGATAATCGTTTGTGAAATTGGTCAGTACATATGGTCGGGAATCATAGGTTCCCCCGGAATATGCTCCGCCCTGTTTACCGGCACATGGCAGAAAGTCAATCCAGCGCTCCTCTCTTGCCTGATCCAGCAGTTGCACATAGTCTTCGCCAAGCGGTGCAAGGGCATGCTTGAGAATATCGAAGCTTTCGTCGATGGTATAGCTGATATCCACTGTATCCACCAGTGGAATCTGAATGTCGTACACATGCTGTACTGCAAGCGAGCTGATTTGCTTGCGTACAGCAAAATAACGGTGAATGCCATCGATGTACTTTTCGTTTGCCATGAAAAGCACCTTGTCAAACAGCGATTGGTCAACACCATCCGCAAACAAAGAGGCTTCCAGTGCACTTGAGAAATTGCGTAATCTGGCTTCAAATATCTGACCTCTGGCATGACCGCTCAACAGATTCATAAACACATTCTGATAGGTCTTATAGGCGGTGAAGAAATGCTCAAAGGCTTCCTTTCGCACCATGGGATCACGGCTTTTCAAAAACTGCTGATAGGTTCCTTCATTCAAAAATTCCTCTTTTCCATCCACATGGACAGGCTCGAATTGCAAACGGAAGCTCTCAAAGGTTTCCTGCGGGTTGCGAATCAGCTCTCCCGCCTGTGCAAGCAGTTCTTCCTGTTCCTCGCTGAGTCGGTGTGGTATGGTACGAAACCCCTCTTCCATCGGATAACGGAAGTCTCTGCATTCCTCGGTTTCCAGCCACTGCTCGATTTGTTCCCTGTTTTGAATCAGCACCAGGGGCAGCGTGGATAAGGCCTGACTCACCTGCTGATACAGGGTATAGCTGCGTGCCAGATTTTCCTGATTTTGTGTGTGCTCAGGGTCTACATCACAGCTCATCTTCGCATAGCTGATAAGATTATCCAGATAGCGTTCCAGTGTTTCCTGATGCTCCATAAAGCTGATGAAGCTGTCCTTGTCAACCGTAAGGGAGGGAAGGGCGGATTGCAGCAGCCCGACCTCCTTTTGTGCCTGTGCATACTGGGCTTCAAAGGCTTCCTGGTTTCCAAAGAGAAAGCGCAGGTCCCAGGTCAGCTGTGCATCTATTTCATTACGTTTCATGTGTGATCACCTCATATAGTATTGTATGTCAAATGAAAAGAAATCACAAGGAAGCACGTGATTTCTTCTGTTTTCTTTCCTACTGCTTATCCTCTGTATCTGCTTTATGCTGCGCTTTTTTCAGCTTCCCCCTTTTCCATGGCTTTTTTAAGCGCAGATTCGGATGCCGTCTGCGGTATACATACACCGTGATTAACAGGCATACGAGCAGTGCCAGCAACAGACACGGCAATAGTATATAGCGCAGGATATAATTAGTTCCATTCAGCGCAATCGTATTTACCTCTGTCATATCGTCTGCTTCCTGTATGCTGCGCTGGTTCGCGGATACCACAACATAGCTGCCCAGCTTTTCCGTTGTAAAGCGAATACGGCTTTTACTTTGCTCGGTAGGAATCTGATAGACATCCTGACCATCCACATAATATATACGATACCGTTTGTTTTTACTGTCCTTCGGCTTTTTGATGGAGAACACTGCCTCCTGCTTCAGCTTCAGGGAGGAGAAATCATCCGTTCCTTCAATAGAGAAGGCTTGCTCGACCTTGGTGCCATTTGCCTTGGCTACTTTCGTTGCGAGTGCTTTCTGCTCCTCATCTATGGAATCCTTTACCTTCATGACGATAGTTTTCGGCAGAAGGGTATTGAGGAAGCTGGTTTCCTGTGTCCGTGCCATCGACAGACCGGATACCTGCAAATCATGGCTGTTATCCTTGATGATGACACTGTAGCGGGGATTCAGATTTTCCTGCAGAATACGGTCGATGAGGCGTATCTGTTCCGTTGCAAGCGGTGTGAGAGGAAATGCGGTCACATCCTTGCGGAATTGCTCCAGCTCCTGCAGTGCCTCATCGTTCAAATCGGTTTTTCCATCGTACAGCTTGATGATCGCCGCAGCTCGCTGCTGCATGTTTTCCTGCTTTTTTGTCAGCTCATCGGATACCCTGATTTCATAATTCAGTGTACAGCCGGCATAGGTCACCTTCAGTGTTTTCGTTCCTGTCTTTTTGCTGGAGAAGCCCTCCACCATATCGGTGGTCATGGAAACCTCCTTGCTTGTACCATCCGCAAAATCCACGCGGATTTTGCCATCGCTGACATCGAGGGATTCGTTTACATCATAGGTGGTAAGCGGCATCTGTGTCAATACGATCTGCTTGACATCCTTGTATGTTGCCTTGTAGGTCAGTGATTCCCTTGCGGGCTCGGGCTTGATATCCCAGGAATCAAAGAGGGCGTGATCCTTGACCGGTGCCTGTACGACCGGCGTCTTTCCGGTTTCCACCTGCAAAACGATTTTCTTATCGTCGGGATAAAAGGTCCCGCCGTTGGCATCAAAGGTGATATCCACATAGGCCTTATCCTGTATGTATTTGCTGTTGCATATGGTGGACAGATCCTCCGCTTTCACAAAGCCGTAGCTATCCTTGAAGCTGTAGCCGCCCTCCAGCTGCTTCTGCTGCTTGTCAAGTGAGGGATCGCTTTGCACCCGATACCAGACGCCATCCTTGTTCTCCAGCTTTTCCAGCAGGATCAAAGCTGCATCATAGCCTTTTTTGATGCTGTAGACAGCCTCACTTTTTCTGTCTGCGTTTTTGTATATGGAAACACCGGTGTTTTTTACAATGCCCAGTGCATAGCGGTTGTGATCCTTGTCCCCCATGGCATGATCCATTTCATAAAAATACTGTGCTGCTTTCTCTCCCCAGTAGGGATCAGAGGCATAGGATACATTCATGCCTCCCGCCTTATTTCCAAAGAAGCCGCCGTGAAACTGAAACTGGCTGGGATTCAAATACGCATTGGACAGATAATGCAGAGCATGGGAATAAACGCTGCCTGCGGTGCTGGTATAGCGGGAGGCGTTTTCCTCTACAGCGGAATCATAGGCGGCATGTCCAAACAGATTGTTGCGGGTATAGGCAAGGTAGCTTCTTCCCAAAGCACTCTCATTCTCCGCCAGAGAGAGCATCATCAGTGCATGTGCTCCGAATTGATTCTGATACTGGAAGAAGGCAGCTTCCGCCTGTAAAAGCAGGGACTGTGTGAGCACGTCGTGGATATAGTTGTCCTTATCATAAAAGGCGGTAATCGTATGCTGCAGAGCCAACGTATGTTTCAGATAATCGTCCACATCCTTTTGCGAATAGGCGCTGGTGGAACGATGGTTCAGATACTGATAATAATTATAGTAGGGGGCATTGGCATTGACTGCATGCGCAAAGCTGTTGTTTCGATAATCTTCAATCATCACAGCGTAATTATCATAGAAATAATGGGTATCATAGCTATAGTAGGTAACCCCCTCGCTGAGCTGCTGCGGGGCGCTTCCCAGCTGCAGGATGTTGTCATAGGCAGCGGTTGCAAGCGAGGATTTCAGCTGATGCTGCAAAACGCCGTTCTTTACCGTAAACGAGGAAACATTGGGAACCTGCTCAATGGGATAGATAGTGACATCGGCTGCATCTGCCCATCCGGTAACACCGGACAGACGAAACTTTACCTTTTGCGTTCCAGGATTGTATTCCAGAAATGCCGCATCGATGCCATAGCAGCCGTTGGTATAGCCTTCCTCCTTGTTTGCATCATTGGTGTAGGTGATATTCAGCGTGCAGTCCTTGGCTGTCGCAAATTCCACAACGCCCTGCTCCAGACTCAGGAAGCTGCTGCCATAGGTGATTGCGAGATTGTCATAGCTGCGCTTTTGCAGCGTATAAAGCACCTTCGCTCTGGCATAGGTGTCACTGTCCGCAAGGATGGTATAGGTACCATCCTTTTCCACACTGACGATATGATATGTTTCATCGTCCTGCAGCGTCTTTTCACTGGCTGATACCGGCATAAGGGATGCAGTGATCAAAAGACTCAGCACAAGGATGTATAGTTTTTTCTTAATCATGTCGATAACCTCCGCACATGTCTTCATTATATCGTACAATCGTGTGCAGGACATGTGAAAGTGTAGAAATATATTGAAATTGTAAGAATTCATTGTATGTTTCCTTTGGCAGGCTATTGCAGATTGGATATGCCTGTTGCGTGGGATTATGAGCATAGCAGCATTTTGAAGGCCAAATCACAAAAGCCCTTCCTACGCTTTCAGGCAGCTATGTACAGGACGGCTGCTTTTCTGAAAAGCCCTTCAGTTATACAAAAAGTCAAAAGAGTTGACAGGCGGAAGGACAGCTACTATAATGGGAGCATACCAGGGCACCCCCTGGGGGAGGTAGAACGATGAGCGATGAACGTAAAAAAGCCCTTCAGAACCTGAAGACAGCACGCGGACAGATCGATGGTATCATTCGCATGATTGAAGAGGGGCGTTACTGTATCGATATATCAAATCAGATTTCAGCATCTACAGCGCTGCTGAAAAAAGCAAATAAGCATATTCTGAGCGGTCATCTGCACAGCTGTGTGCTGACTGCCATTGAGGAACAGGATGCCGAGGAAAAGGTCCGTGAGATTGAAGACGTAATCGCGGCACTGCTGAAATAGAAAGAAGGAAAACGTAATGAACAAAACATATAAAATAGAAGGGATGCACTGCTCAGCCTGTGCCGCCTCGGTAGAGAACATATTGAAGCGGCAGCCTGCGGTAGAGGACGCCGCTGTAAATCTGGTCATGGAGGAAGCTGTGATCAGCATTGCGGATGGTTTCGATGAAAAAGCGGCTATGCAGGCTGTGGAAAAGGGCGGTTTTCATATGAAGGAGCGTGCTGCAGCCAAGCAGCAGACCTATCGTGTAGAGGGTATGCATTGTGCGGCCTGCAGTGCGGCTGTAGAGCGGGTGTTAAACCGCTTTGAGGAAATCGAGCAAGCCAGTGTGAATCTGGTAATGAATACGGTGAGCATCACCTTTACGAAAAAGAATGTTGAGGCTTGGGCAACAGCAGTGGAAAAGGCCGGCTTTACCCTGCTGGAGGAAGCAATGAAAACATATCGCATTGATGTGGAGGGCATGACCTGTTCCTCCTGCAGCGCAGCGCTGGAGCATGCATTGAAAAAAGCGGAGGGAATATCCGCTGTCAGCATCAACCTTGTCACCAATATGGCAATCGTGGATGCAGACCCGCACAAAATCAAGCTGTCGGAAATTCTGGCAATCATTCAGAATACCGGCTATCACGGAACGCTTCATGTGGAGCGACAGGAAGAAGCTGAGAAAAAGGACTATGAAGCTGTAAAAATTTATACCACGCTGGTTCTGGCTTTTATCCTGCTGTATATCGGTATGTCACATATGCTGGGCAATATCCGGCTGCCACTGCCCGATCTCATTCATTATGATACGCATCCGTTTAATTTCGCTTTTATTCAGTTTATTCTCGCAACAGCGATTCTTATTCTGGGACGTCATTTCTTTACCAGAGGAGGTAAGGCTTTATTTCACAAGGCACCGAATATGGACACACTGGTGGCGGTTGGTACGGGGAGTGCCTATCTGTATTCGCTGTACTCCCTGTTTTCCATTCTGCAGGGCAATCTGCATGCGGTGCACAGTCTGTATTTTGAATCTGCCGGTGTTGTTGTAGCGCTGGTGCAGTTTGGAAAGCATCTGGAAAGTATTTCCAAGAAGAAATCCACAGGGGCAATCTCTGCGCTGCTGCAGCTGCGTCCAAGCAATGCGACATTGCTGCGGGATGGCAAAGAGGTGGAAATTCAGGTAGAGGAAATCACGGTCGGTGATCTGCTTGTGGTAAAGCCGGGAGAGCATATTCCGGTGGATGGTGTATTGAAAAAGGGGCATGCGAGTGTGGATGAAAGCATGCTGACGGGGGAAAGTATGCCGGTTTCCAAGCAGCAGGGGGATGCTCTGATTCAGGGGACGATTGCATTGGATGCCAGAATCGTTATGGAATGCAATGCGATCGAAGAGGATACCACACTTGCGAAAATCATCCGTATGGTGGAGGAGGCACAGGGCAAAAAAGCGCCGATTGCACGTATTGCGGATAAGATTTCCCTGTATTTTGTACCGACGGTTATGGCGATTGCCTTTGTGGCAGCACTGCTCTGGTATCTTTCCACACAGGACTTTGCCTTTGCACTGACGATCTTTGTCAGCGTGCTGGTCATTGCCTGTCCGTGTGCGCTTGGTCTTGCAACACCGACTGCCATCATGGTGGGAACCGGAAAGGCTGCACAGTTTGGTATCTTTATGAAAAGCGGGGAGGCGCTGGAAACAGCGAGCGGTATCGATACGATTGTGTTCGATAAAACAGGAACACTGACAATCGGAAAGCCGGTTGTAACCGATATGGCAGCTGATGATGAGCAAAAGCTGCTTTCGATTGCGGCATCTCTGGAGGCAGGAAGTCGTCATCCACTGGCAACGGCTATTCTGGAAAAAGCGAAGGAAGAACATATCAGCGGTTCGGCATTAACACATATTGAAACGCACAACGGACGCGGACTCAGCGGCGAGTGGAACGATGTGACCTGGTATGCGGGCAGCCGCACATTTCTGGAGCTGGCAGGAGCTTCCTGTGAGGAATATGCTGCGCAGGAGCTGGCATGGCTGAAGCAGGGGAAAACAGTTGTCTGGATTGGAACATCCGCTCATATTTATGGGATTATCGCGATTGCAGATCAGCTGAAGCCGCAGACAAACGATGTGATACGCCGTCTTCGTGAACAGCAGATCGATGTAGTCATGCTGACAGGAGATAATAAAATAACAGCGGCAGCGATTGCGGAAGCTGCAGGAATTGACCATGTGATTGCACAGGTGCTTCCCGATCAAAAGGGAGAGGAAGTCAAAAAGCTGCAGGCACAGGGGAAAATCGTTGCCATGGTTGGAGATGGCATCAATGATGCGGTGGCGCTGATACAGAGTGAGGTTGGCATCGCCATCGGAAGCGGCAGTGATGTTGCGGTGGAAAGTGCTGATATCGTTTTAGTCAAGGATAATATTCAGGACGTGGAAACGGCCATTCGTTTATCTAAGGCTGTCATACGCAATATCAAGCAGAACCTGTTCTGGGCGTTCTTCTACAATACGCTGGGGATTCCAATCGCAGCAGGTGTGCTACATCTGTTTGGCGGTCCGCTGCTGTCTCCGGTATTTGCCGGTGCTGCGATGGCTTTCAGCTCCGTGAGCGTCGTCAGCAACGCGCTTCGTCTTCGTAATTTTAAATAAGCCTATCCCAGACAGTAATGTATACAAAGGATGCGGATACATTGTCCGGAAGGAGGCTGCTGTCGTTATGGTTTACAAGGTCAGACTTTGAAAAATCAACATTGTGTACAAATTTTCTTGTTTTTCTGCAGAAAATGAAAATTTTAAGTGAAAAAGACAGTGAGATATAGTACAATAATCTTAATGAAAATTGAGGTGTACTATGGACTATAAAATTATTATATTGGCCGTTGTTATTACGATCGTTCTGATTGTCGGCACACAGGTATGGAAGCAGAGCATTTTAAAGAAGCTGCTGAAGCATATGCAGCAGGGTGATTTCGATGCGTATTTCAAGCTTCTGGATTCCCTTCCCTGCAAGTATTTCTATCCTCCGTTCAACCGCGAGTATATGCGCTTAAACGGCTATATTATGAAAGCGGATAAGAAAAAAATCGAGGAGTGCTTTGATTTGATCCTGAGCATGCGGATGAATAAAAAGCAGGAGCTGGATGTTGTCATTAAGGCATTTTATTACTATCTGGATGAAGACAGCAGGAAGAAGTGTAAAACGCTGCTGGAACGTATGAAAAAGATTGCGGATGAGAGCATAACGCAGGAATGCCAGGTTATCTACGATATCCTTCTGGAGGAAAAGACCAGTTATATCGATGATATGGAAGAGCAGCTGAAAAATGAGGAGCTGCAGGAAGCACAAAAGGGAATGTTCCACTACATGCTGGCACTGCAGTACAGCTATTTGAAGGATGAAAAGAAGAAGAAGGAGCATCTGCAGGCGGCGTCAAGGGATCTTAAGGGAACTCCGTATGAGATGAAAATTAACCAGTTGATGAAAAAATAGGATAGGTGCTATTTGTGTATCTCACTTATTTTAGGTAAAAGTGATAGAGAGATTTCTTAAATGTCGGATACAGTCATTTCTGAAGTCTCTTTTTTTACATTGCGTGACAGAAAACTATATCAACGCTTAGGGACATGCGGATAGTCTCCAGTTCCTATTGTATTTGTGAGCAATTTGCAGAAAGCTTTACCAACAAACTACATTCTGAATACGTTTCGGACATGATGAAAAAATATAAGAACGCATATCAATCATGTATTTAGAGAAAAAGAAGTTGATAAAGAGAACAACACGCAAAAAAGCTGTGGGTGTTAAGCAGCCTATGGCTTTGTATACGTTGGGCGGCTGGCATATTGACAGCTGTGTACCAGACTGTATTCAGCCAAAGGGTTTATCCAACACTGAAGAAAAGGCGGCAAACCTTTTATACTTTCTTCGTAAGGATATCCGTTCACTGCCAGATGCAAACGAATAGCAGCACGGTTTCTGGAATTTATAAATAAGAATACTGCCTTGCCGCATAATGGTGAAACAATTAGGAGTGATTGCGCAACGGTTACCATCACACGGATGGTTGCTGAATCTAAGCCAGAAGAAAAGGAACTCAGGATATCACTGATTATGGATTTTTCAATGAAGCATTGATATTTTACGAATCATCCTGCATATGAGCTGCTATATTCAGAAGGCATCTTAATAATAGAGAATACTGTCAGGAATTGGCAGTTTTTTCTTAGGCATTTAAGTTGCGTGAACATGCCCAATCCACCTATACTAATACAAGATAGGTGGTATGTGTATGAAGATACAGAAAAGAGACGGAAAACTTCAGGAATTTGAAGGAGAAAAGATTGCACAGGCAATCAGGAAAGCATTCCGCAGTACCGGAACAAGTATAGAAGAAGCGGTATTGAAGGATATGATTGAAGATATTACAACGGTGGCGGCAGCGGACGGCGCACAGCTGAGTGTTGAGGTCGTTCAGGATTTAGTCGAGGAAAAACTGATGCAGCATCAGTTTTATAAGGAAGCAAAAAATTATATTCTGTATCGTCAGAAGAGAACGGAAGCAAGGCAGGTTGTGCATGATCTTGTACATGCACTGCAAAATGAAGACCTTTACAGCATATTAGTAGATATTCAGCAGCAATATCCGGATGAGGTGTATGATCTGCGTCATCTGCTCATGAAATTTCATTCCTTTTTGAAAGCGGATATGGGCAGTGATGAACGGCTGCGAATGCTGATCAAGGCAAGTGTTGAACTGATTCGTAAGGAGGCTCCGAAATGGGAATATATCGCTTCCCGTTTTCTTTCCTATCAGCTGCATGAGGAAATCAGTGCCCGCATGCAAAAGCTGGAGCTTCCCGTATTCAGCAAAAAACTGAAGTATCTGGAGGAACAGGGCTATTATGGTGATTATATCCGTAAGGCCTACAGCGATGCGCAGATAGATGAGCTGGGGGCCTATCTGAAGGATGAGCGTGACTATCTGTTTACCTACAGCGGTCTGGAGCTTGTCAAGAAACGGTATCTGATGTGCTCCCATGCCCATGAGGTTTTGGAAACCCCGCAGGAGATGTTTATGGGAATCGCCATGCATCTGGCAATGCCGGAGCAGGAGCGAATGTACTGGGCAAAGCAGATATACGATATTCTCTCGCAGCTGCAGGTAACCATGGCGACACCGACCATGTCCAATGCCCGCAAGCCGTATCATCAGCTTTCCAGCTGCTTCATTGACACGGTAGAGGATACCTTAAACAATATTTACAAGAGTGTGGATAATTTTGCACAGGTTTCCAAATACGGCGGCGGTATGGGGCTGTACTTTGGTAAGGTTCGGGCAAACGGCAGTGATATCCGTGGCTTTGAAGGAGCCGCAGGCGGTGTGATTCGCTGGATCAAGCTTGTCAACGATACGGCAACCGCAGTTGATCAGCTGGGTGTTCGTCAGGGAGCAGTCGCCGTCTATCTGGATGCGTGGCATAAGGATCTCCCCGAATTTTTGAATCTGAGAACCAACAACGGGGATGACCGTATGAAGGCACATGACGTGTTTCCGGCTGTCTGTTATCCGGACTTGTTCTGGAAACTGGCGAAAGAGGATTTGAATGCAATCTGGTATCTGATGTGTCCGCATGAAATCCATAAGATCAAGGGCTATCATCTGGAGGATTTCTATGGTGAGGAATGGGAAGAGCGCTACTTTGATTGTGTGCAGGATCCGCGGGTGCCGAAGCGATCGATGGTACTGAAGGATCTGGTGCGTCTGATTCTGAAATCAGCTGTGGAAACCGGTACACCGTTTACCTTTAACCGTGATCATGTGAATCGTATGAATCCAAACGCACATGCCGGTATGATTTACAGCAGTAATCTCTGTACGGAAATCGCGCAAAATATGAAGGCGCTAAAGCTGGAAGAGAGCCGTATTGTAGAGGTTGACGGAGAAACTGTAGTGGTCAATGAAAGTAAGCCCGGAGATTTTGTCGTCTGCAATCTGGCGAGTCTGTCACTGGGAAATATCGATGTAAGCAATGCAGAAGAGCTTTCCCATATCATCCATGTGATCGTGCGTGCGCTGGATAATGTAATCGATTTGAATTATTATCCGATACCCTATGCGAAAATAACAAACCGCAAATACCGCCCGATCGGGTTAGGTGTCAGCGGCTATCATCATATGCTGGTAAAGCAGGGTCTGCGGTTTGAGTCCGAGGAGCATCTGCAGTTTGCGGATACCCTTTTTGAAAAAATCAATTACTATGCGATTCAGGCAAGCACTGCATTGGCGAAGGAAAAGGGCAGCTATTCGATGTTTGCGGGAAGCGATTGGCAAAGTGGCGCCTATTTCACAAAGCGCGGCTATGCATCCGACGCATGGAACCGTCTGTCACAGCAGGTTTGTGAGCAGGGTATGCGGAATGCATGGCTGATGGCGATCGCGCCGACAAGCTCTACCTCCATCATCGCCGGAACAACAGCCGGAGTGGATCCGATTATGAATAAATATTTTCTGGAGGAAAAAAAGGGCAGTATGATTGCCCGGGTTGCACCGGATTTGGACGCAAGAACCTTCTGGCTGTATAAGAACGCCCATCTGATCGATCAGGAATGGGTTGTGCGTTCTGCCGGTATCCGACAGCGTCATATCGACCAGGCACAGTCTGTCAATCTGTATATCACCAATGAATTTACTCTGCGTCAGGTTCTGATGCTGTATATTCACGCATGGGAATATGGGGTGAAAACCATATATTATGTTCGCAGCAAATCATTGGAAGTAGAGGAATGCGAATCCTGCGCATCGTAGAAGGGAGAACTTATGAGTGATTTAATACGAAAGCCTCTGTTTAATGAACACGGGGATTGCGAGGTCGGAAAGCGCCGCATGATCAATGGCAATACGACCAATCTGAATGATTTTAATAATATGAAGTATACCTGGGTGTCCGACTGGTATCGTCAGGCGATGAATAATTTCTGGATTCCTGAGGAAATCAATCTGAATCAGGATGTGAAGGATTATCGTCGACTGCGTGAGGCAGAGAAAACGGCCTATGACAAAACCTTGTCCTTTCTGATTTTTCTGGACTCTATCCAAACAGCGAATCTGCCGAACGTAGGAGAATATATTACGGCAAATGAAGTGAATCTGTGTCTGACGATACAGGCCTTTCAGGAGGCAGTTCACTCGCAGAGCTATAGCTATATGCTGGATTCCATCTGTTCTCCGCAGGAACGCAGCGATATACTGTACCAGTGGAAGGATGATGAACGCCTGTTGAATCGAAATAAATTCATCGGTGATTTATATAATGATTTCCAAACGCATAGAGACGGCAAACATCTGATGAAGACGATGATGGCGAATTATATCCTGGAGGGTATCTACTTTTATTCCGGCTTTATGTTCTTCTATAATCTGGGGCGTATGGGGAAAATGCCTGGCTCTGTACAGGAAATTCGCTATATCAACCGCGATGAAAACACACATCTCTGGCTGTTTCGTTCCATGATTCTCGAGCTGCAGAAGGAGGAGCCACAGCTGTTTACGGACGATCTGATTGCGGAATATAAGGAAATGCTGCGCCATGGCGTTGAGGAGGAAATCCGCTGGGGAGAATATGTTATAGGAAATCATATCGAGGGACTGACGATGGAAATGGTATCCGATTATATTCATTACCTGGGAAATCTTCGCAGTAATTCTCTTGGCTTTGGCTCTTTGTATGACGGCTTTGAAAATGAACCGAAATCTATGGAATGGGTGTCTATGTATGCAAATGCCAATCTGATTAAGACCGATTTCTTTGAAGCACGTTCCTCTGCCTATGCGAAAAGCAGTGCATTGGTGGATGATCTGTAAGCGAAGGCGTGAGAATATCTGCATAGCATAGCTATTCGAGAATAAAGAGGATTTTATACGGCTTTCGCTTCTATCGTAGGAATCCTCTTTTCTTATATGATAGCAGTAAAAAGCCATCAATATAGGGATAACAGCAGACTTGTCTGGACTGTGACAGGAAAGCTGGCAGGCAATGCGGGAGGAGTGATTTCCTGAAAACAAGCTATGAAAGCACATCCCTTCTGGACACTTCTGTAGCATGTGCGAAACAGCGGATACCATATAGCAGCCATGTAGAGCTGTTGATAATATAAAATATTCCTATTATTTGATTTCCTTCAGAGATTTTAGAGGCTGTCGGGCATCAGAATTGCTTTGACTGTTAGCCTGTGGTAATATTCAGACAGACAAACAAGGAGGTCATGTTATGAAATACGTATATGCATCCAGAATGGGAAAAACTGAAAAATTGATAGGAAAGCTTGCGCTTGACGCAATGAAAATAGAAAACGGTACAGAAACAGCAGAAGGTGATTATATTTTATTCACTTATACCGATGGCAATGGTGTCGTACCGAACATCGTGGAAAGCTTTCTGGAAAACAACGCCGATCGCTTAAAGGGTGTTGTAGCTGGAGGAAGCAGAGAACGTCATGCCGCAACCTTTGGCTGGGCAGGTGATGTTATCTCAAAAAAATACAATGTCCCATGTCTGTATAAGGTTGACGGTGAGGGCAGCGAAGAGGATGTTGAGATATTAAAACAGCTTATTCAGTAAGCGATGCCCGTCGTTTGTAATCGAGGACAAGCGTAAGATCAGAAGGTCTACAGCAAAATTATGCTGCTTCTGATCTTTTTTTATTATATAGGAACCGCAGGATTACGAAGCATGAAGCATGGAATTGCAGAATATAACAGGGAAAATGCAAAAACAGAAAATGGGATCGCAGCCTTCCTATATGCAATCATGGAAATGGCTGTTGAGGAAGCAAACCGTGATCAGAGCTTTAACAAGTGCAGGAGGTAGTTTGCTATGCGAAATAGGCGTTTTAAGGCAAAGTCAGATGCTGTTCATACAATCGAAACGTTTTCGGTCATTTTTCTTCCACTTTTTCAAGGTGCGTGGTATATTGTGGTTAGATATGGGTAACATATAGTGACAACCCATGCAAAGGAGGCTTCACAATGAGTGAAAAAAGAAAAATCGTACTGGTTGGTACCGGCTTTGTCGGTATGAGCATGGCATATAGTTTTCTGAGCACCGGAGGAATTGATGAATTGGTGCTGCTTGATGTAGCAAAGGAAAAAGCAGTCGGAGAGGCAATGGATCTGCAGCACGGACTGCCATATGCCAGAGGAAAAATGGAAATTTATGCAGGAGACTATGCAGACTGCAGGGATGCGAGCATTGTCGTAATTACAGCGGGAGCTGCTCAGAAACCGGATGAAACGCGTCTGGATCTGACAGCGAAAAATGCCAGAATCATGAAAAGTGTCGTGGAAAGCATCATGGCAAGCGGCTTTGATGGAATTTTGATTATTGCCAGCAATCCTGTAGATGGTATGACTTATCTTGCCCAAAAGGTGAGCGGTCTTCCAAAACAGCGTGTGATTGGATCCGGAACAATTTTGGATACGGCACGTCTTCGCTATATGATGAGCGAATATCTGGATGTATCCAGCTCCAATATGCATGCTTATATCATGGGAGAGCATGGGGATTCCAGCTTTGTGCCATGGACACATGCCTATGTAGGAAGCAAATCACTGCTGGAGCTGTTGGATGAAAAAGGAAAGCCGTTATCCGATCTGCATGACATCTACACCAATGTACAGCAGGCAGCGTATGAAATTATCAATCGCAAGAAGGCTACCTTCTATGGCATCGGACTTTCCTTGAATCGACTGGTTCATGCTGTTCTGGATGATGAGAATGTCATCCTCACCGTATCTGCCTACCAGTCAAAGGAATATGGACACGAGGGCTTGTATATCGGTGTGCCTGCAATCGTGAACAGACAGGGAATTCGGGAGGTAGTTCGTTTGAAGCTGAATGAGGTCGATCAGGCTAAATTCGACAGCAGCTGCAGGACCTTACAGGAAATCAATCGGGATGTCATTGACCCGCTGCTTTGATTCAGACAGTTTTCTACAGGGGATAAGGAAATGATTGCCGTTTTCTTATCTTCTTTTTTATGGTAAAGTAATGAGTGAATAGAATATCTGGAGGTAGTTTATCTATGAATGAGAAAAGAAAAATCGTATTGGTCGGCTGTGGCTTTGTCGGTATGAGTATGGCATACAGCTTTCTGAATACCGGGGGAATCGACGAGCTGGTGCTGATTGATGTGGATCAGGAAAAGGCAATCGGAGAAGCGATGGATTTGCAGCATGGTCTGCCCTATGCAAGAGGTAAAATGAGTATCAAGGCAGGCGGCTATGAGGAATGCCGTGATGCTGCGGTTGTTGTGATTACGGCCGGTGTTACGCAGAAGCCGACAGAGACTCGTCTGGATCTTACTGCAAGGGATACGGTGATTATCAAAAGCGTGACAGAGCAGATTATGGCGAGCGGCTTTGACGGTATACTGGTGATTGCCAGCAATCCCGTGGATGCCATGACCTATGTTGCGCAAAAGGTAAGCGGTCTGCCGAAGGAGCGTGTCATCGGCTCCGGTACCATTCTGGACACGGCACGTCTTCGCTATATGATGAGTGAGTATCTGGATGTTTCCACGAGCAATATACATGCCTATATTATGGGGGAGCATGGGGATTCCAGCTTTGTGCCATGGACCAATGCCTATGTCGGCTGTAAGAATCTGCTGGACCTGCTGGATGAAAAGGGCAGAGATTTATCCGATCTGCATGATATTTACACCAATGTACAGCAGGCGGGCTATGAAATCGTGAAGCGGAAGCGCTCCACCTATTATGGAATCGGATTGTCGTTAAACCGGTTGGTTCATGCGATTCTGGATGATGAGAATGTCATCCTGACTGTATCCGCATATCAGAATAACGAATATGGACAGGAGGGACTGTATATCGGTGTTCCGGCAGTTGTCAACCGTCAGGGAATCCGAGAAATCGTAAAGCTGGATCTGAATGAAGTAGATCAGGCAAAATTCAATCAGAGCTGTGAAACGATTCGTGATATCAATACGGATGCCGTTGATCCGCTGCTGTAGAAAGGAAGCAAAGATTGTAAGCATACAGAAAAGAACAGTGAAACCGCCTTGTTGTCATAGGGCGGTCTTTTTTATATAGGAATCAGGGAGGTCGGCTTGTGAGGTGGCGCTCTGCAGGGAATTGGATATCAATGTGCGGAGCGTGCGAATAATGCTTCATACCTGCGGCTTTTTCCTGTATAATAAACATGG
>ERZ781275.291-NODE-291-length-63422-cov-15.008695_pt1 | contig 63422 bp, 48 predicted proteins | sample MGYA00375853_ERZ781275 | MGnify/ENA primary metagenome ERZ781275 (study PRJEB29790, sample SAMN03653691) | human gut metagenome | host: Homo sapiens | place: USA: Dallas, Texas | collected 2012-07-23 | study: EMG produced TPA metagenomics assembly of the Gut...
TTTCAGGTGCCTTTCAAGGGCGGCGAGGCTGGAAATACAAGGTTTTTCGGAAAAAGAATGACTAAAAAAGCAAAAAATAGCAGATTTGGGCTTTTGTTTTGAGTTTCAAGTGGTTGTGGCAGTTGTTGGCTTTAAGTGACGTTCGTGAGGAAATGCGAAAATAGCAGATTTGAGAAGTGAAAACGCTTTCAATTCATTACCTCAGAAAAACGCCCTAATGAGCTTTTTTAACGGTGTCGGTTCTTGTTTCTCCATTCTGCACAGGTTGTGAATTTGCCATGCAGCTCTCATAGTTTAATTTTGCACTGAACAAAAAGCAAACAATTATGAGAAGTACATTCAAGACAGTCTTCTATGTAAATGGAAGCAAGGAGAGAAACGGAGTTGTCCCTATCATGGGACGAGTGACAATCAACGGAACTATCGCACAATTCAGTTGCAAGCTGAGCGTGACCAAGGCGATATGGGATGCCAAGGGCAACAGAGCCAAAGGCAGAAGCAAGGAAGCCAATGAGGTGAACTTTGCGCTTGATAACATCAAGGCTCAAATCGCTAAGCATTACCAACGGCTTTCCGACCGTGAGGCGTTCGTTACCGCTGAAATGGTGAGAAACGCATATCAAGGCATAGGTACGGAGTATGAGACATTACTCAGAGCTTTTGACAAGGAGAACGCAGCCTTTGCCCAACGCGTGGGAAAAGACCGAGCTGTCCGAACCTACCGCAAGTATCTGACGGTAAGAAAGTACGTTGCCGAGTTCATCAAATTTCAGTACAAGCGCAGCGATATGTCCATGAATGAGCTTACCGAGGAGTTCATCCGTGATTTTTGTCTGTATTTGAAGAATGTCATTGGACTCACGCAATCTACCATTTGGATATACTCCATACCATTGAAGCATATCGTCACGGCAGCACACTACAACGGCAAGATACAGAGAAATCCGTTTGCCATGTACCACGTTGACCCAGACCACAAGGAGCGTGAGTTCTTGACAGAGGAAGAATTGGACATATTGGCAGGAATAGAGTTGGAAAATCCCAACTTTGCTTTTGCGAGAGACTTGTTTATGTTTGGTTGTTGGACAGGTATCTCTTTCGTTGACATCAAGAATCTTACAGAGGACAATGTTGCCATTATAAGTGGGTCTCCATGGATAGTTTCTCAGCGTCAAAAGACAGGCGTACCATTCAAAATTAAACTGATAGATGCAGCCATACAGATAATTGAACGTTACAAGCCATTGAGAAAAGATATGCACTTGTTTAATATTGGCTCACTTGACATGGTAAACAAGCGTATAAAGAAAGTGGCAAAAATGTGTGGCATCAAGAAGCGAATTTCATTTCATGTAAGCCGGCATTCGTTCGCAGTTTTGGCTTTAAACTACGGTATGCCGATAGAGAGTGTAAGCAAGATATTGGGACATACGGACATCGCCACAACACAAATTTACGCAAAGGTGACAAGTACTAAATTGGAGCATGACATATCAGCTTTTGAAAATCGAATCAAGGGGCATATGCCGACAATGGGGGGAATGGCAAGAAAAGGACTGTAATCACCGTGGACGGAAATGGAATGTTATCCATTCCGTCCAACTTGCAAGACTTGTGGATAAGTGAGGGTGAATTGGTTGATATGCTTCATGTCACCGCCATGAAACTCCATGCTGTGATAAGGTCAATATACAAGGATGGTTTATTGACGGTGTCGGAAGTCCAACAGAAACAGGAAACTTCCAATGGCATTTGGCAAACGTTGTATGGCTTTCCGATGATTGTTGCCCTTTGCTTCCGTATAAACTCATACGGGGCAGCTCGGTTTCGTGCCACCATCTTCAAGAGATTGTACGGGGCAAAAGAGAAAAGTAGTGTCATTATCCTACAACTCAATAGAAGAACAACCGCCTTTAGTTGAATGTCCTCTTGCTTGTTTGTTGGCTTGGCGCTGTCGTACTGTCGTGAATAAGTACTGAAGCATAAGCATAACATTCTTACTTGTAGGGGGATGAGTTCTGTTCATAAAAATGACGGACAAAACACCCCTTATTTTTGTTGAATTGTTGAATATGATGAAAGAAGTATTGAACATCAGGTATTTACGGCTCAACATATTCTCAACAAATCTCTCAACAAAAGAAAGATAATGTTGAAAAGAGAAAACCATGAACACCATTCCTTTCTTTCTTTTTTGCCCAGTAATTTGTTGTGTAGAGCTATTTGTTGAGATTTTGTTGAGGGTATAAGTGGTTGGTTCTCATAAAGATAACACCTATCTTCAACAATTCAACGTTTTACATGCCCTCACTTGGTACGCTGTAAAATGTGCTTGTGGATTAATTGGCAACCGCTCTATTCTCCGAAATGGTTGCAGCAACGTTCCTTGGAGGCTTTGCGCCTCCAGCCACTTGGGCGAACCTCCGCAGTGTTTTAGCATGGCATTAGATTTATGCAGACTATACCGAGGACACACAGCACACATAACACACTCGGCATAGTTCACAAAGGAAATCAACAACACACAACTGAAACACTTGGCAAGTTTCACACTGAAAATATCACCTTTTCCTTTGCAAACTCCATGTACAAAGTAGCTTGTGTCTGTGACCTTGTTCTTTCAATGTGGCAGCTTTGATGTTTGGCGTAAATTGAGAGAATTAAGGTCTGCAACCTTGGGCATGGAAAGCCGAAAGGCAAATATCTCGTCTTTTGTTCTTAGAGGAGGGAGCGAGGTTATGTTTCGGGAACCCCAAAACTCCTCGCTCCACCATGAGGGTGGAGAATTTTTGCTCCCGATGGTCGCAGAAAATGAGTATACCAACTGCAATTACTGCCATTATATGCTAAATTTTGTTATATATCTATATAATTGTGTTAATAATATTCTTTTTCTTTGGCAGTTAAAGAAAAGCATCCTATCTTTATAAGCAAAACAATTAATTTAAATTGAAACAAAATTAAATAGTCATGCGTATGAAAAAGTTGATTTTTATGTTTCTTGCTATTCTTCTTTGTGGAATAGTTCAAGCTCAGAATGCAGAAGTAACCTTGAACAACGGCACCTTTGTGAAAGGTGACATTAAGAAGTTTTCCTTTAATGTAGACAATTACCATGAGTTCAGAATCAAAAAAACTGATGGTGAGAAGGCAGACTTCGCATCTACTGATGTAAAAGAGATAAAATACTATAACAAGAAGGCTGGAGAATGGGAAAACTGGATTCCGATGGTTGCCCAGATGGGAATGAGCATGTCTTATAAAGAGAATCCGAAACTCTACAAAAATCCGGTATTCCTTCAGCCAGTTTATGAGGGGAAAAACATTTCTGCCTATATTCACTATATAAACACAGCTACCCATGTGAAATCGGGAAGTATTTACAGATTGGCTATCATGTTTTATTACAAAGCCAAGAATGAGGACTTTGCAAGAACCTATTATTTGAAGGATAATAGCATTGGAGGAATTGGTCAAAAGACTGTGCTAAAAATGTATTTTAAAGGTTATCCTCAGATAAAGGAAATACTCAAAGGTCTAAGTATGAAAGAGATTCGTAAAGACCCTACTATATTAGTCAGAAAACTTGATGAAGTTTTGGAATAACTTCCTTGATTATGATTTATGACAAAGTTTTTGTAATCAAATTTTTGTAGTGTTAAAAATATCTATCGAAACATTAAATAAACGTACATATGAAAAAGTTACTTTTTATCATCTTTTTAATGGTGTTCTCGTTTGCGACAATAGCAAACGCAAAGAAACCTAAAGAGAAAGTTTCATGGCCTAAGGCAGTGCTGACTCTTAAAGACGGTACTGTGCTCAACGGCTATTTGCAGAACGACATCCACTTCATGAAAAAAAACATCTATTTCAGTGAAACACAAAATGGTAAGGATGTAAAATACAAAATCGTAGACATTAAATCCCTTGAGGTGGATAATGCTCTCCAGGATGGCAAGAAACGCATTTTCATCCTTATAGATGACGACCCTAAATTTCCATTTTTGGCAACTGAAGTTTTCAAGGGAAAACATGTCACTGGCTATATGGAACCATTTGCTTTTGACAATTCCACCCACAGCAGGTCGTTTACTGGTATATGGACAAATATTACCGTTTATTTAGACTGTAGGGCATATCACTATATGGTTGATAGCGGCAAGCATGTTTACTATTGGAACTTATTTGAAAGTAAAAAAAATAATTCCAAAAGAGAAAAATACTCTCAAAAGAAACTGTTGAAAAAGATAAAGGATAAATTCAAGGACTATCCTGCCGTCGCTGAAGAAGTGGAAAAGAGAGGACTCACTGCTGAGCAAATCCACGAGGACCCTACCATTCTTCTTGAAATCCTTGACAAGAGTCTGCAATAATCTTTTGCCTTTTCCCCCATACAAATGCTTCCGTACATTCGCAGTATGGAAGCATTTTTCAATTTATCCCTCCCCACAGGTTGGCGGTTCATTCTCTGTAGGTCTCAGATGTTCTTGTTACTAATCAGCCCCTAAAAATGAATTTCAAGTACTCATTTGACATAATAGCCTATTTTGTAGCATAAATATAGCCAAAATCATCAATATTTTGCGGATTTGACACATCCAAGGGGTGTTGAGTAGTTACGTATATGGCAGCAACTGAAAATAAAATCTAAAAAATGGATATGATTTTCATCAATCCACATAAATGTTGTACCTTTGTCACCGAAAAGAGTTGTTTGACAAGTAATGCAAACTTATGTATAATACAGAAGTTAAAACTATTACCAAGTCATTACCTCTATTGAGGTGAAACACTTGTAAATCGCTCATTTTTAGCTATTCGGCATATTTTAGCAGAATTTTTCGGAAAAATACTACCCAACGGTGTGGAGATTTTTTCGAAAACCGAAGGCTCGACCTTTTATTTCCAAAGCCCGCTGCCATACCTTTGCACCTGCACGATAACGGTTGATGCCAAAAGGAAAGACCATGTGGAGGAAAGAAAATCAGAGTGGCAAATGAAAATAGAAACTTCACGGAAGTTTTGGGGGTGCACAAAAGGATTGCATCATAAATCAGAACAGACATTTTGTCATAATAGGCGGATAAATATGAATAAGGCACATAATTTGCATTGTTCATGGGGTGAAATTAAATATTAAAATTAATAATAATGAGTAAAAAGGTTTATATTAGTGCTGATTACGATTATGATAGTGGAGACAGAAATGTTGTAGATGAACTTAACAAATGGGGAACCGACAATTATCACAAAGTTGATTTTGTAGATATGGCAAAAGTCGTTTCAGGAAGCGTTTCAAACAATTCTGATTGTTGTATTTGTGATTTAAAAGCTGAGTTCAATCGTCAAATAAATGCATCATCTGCTGCCATTTTTGTTATTGGAGATAAGACAGGAAATAGAACAGCAGGCTCTACTTGCGAAAGAATTCATAAAGAATGGAACGAATGCCTATGTACTCCATATAAACAAAATACAAATGGCGTAAAGTATTGCAAATATTATACAACTTCTCCTGCTGATCCAGATGGGGACGTAGGAAATATCAACACTTTTTCCTACCTTCGCCATGAATTTGAACAAGCTGTAAAGAAAGGTAAAAAAATTATAGTAGTTTATAATTCCAAATACAAACAGAGTAATTGGTTACCTTATTATATGTCTTCCTATAAAGATATTGCAGAACCATTTTGGGTAGAAGATTGTATGGGAAGGAGGGTTGGTAATTATCAATTTATAAAGAAAGAACTTGGTTATGAGTAAATCTTGGAGAAATCTGTGTTCATTAACATTTGCGATTACAACAGGTTGTTTTTCTTTTTTCTCAGAAGAATGTTTCAATAGAATGATTTGTTGGTCGTCCCTTCCATCTTATTGGAATGAAACTATAAACAAAATCCTCTTTCTTATAATAATAGGATTATTTGTCTATCTTGTCATGTTAGTTTGGAAACATTTTCGCAGAAACATTACCATAAAGGGGCATAATTATAAAGTTATAGTAGAATATGGGGATATTTTCAATATGCAAAATTGTAAAAGAGTGATAAACTTTGATGAGTGTTTTAGTACAGAAATCGGTGAAGCTCCACATCAAATTAAACCTTCGTCTATATGTGGACAATTCTTACAGAAAAATTCTAATATAGATGTTCCTATTTTACTTTCCAATTCAGGGTTGAAGCCACAAAGAAAATTATCAGATTACGGTAGCAAGAAATGCTATGAATCTGGTTCACTCATACCTTATGGAGAATACCTGCTTATGGCTTTTGGAAAGTTAAATAAAGATGGTAGAGCCGTTATGACAAGAAAAGAATACATAGACTCTCTTAATACCCTTTGGAGAGAAATTGATAAGCATTACACACAATCTGATGTCGCTATTCCTGTCCTTGGTGCTGGAATTACACGATTTAAAGGAGAAATGCTTACACAGCAACAATTAATAGATATAATTGTATCGTCATATCAGATAAGTCCATACAAGATAAAGAAGCCAAACTCTCTTCATGTTATTTGTAAAAAAAGAGATGATTTTAGTTTAAATAAAGTCGGTGAAACCTTGTAAATGTTATTACTTCTGCGTATGTCATGAATTGTACGGCAAATCAAGGAATGGTGCTTCTTTTGATCGGTTAGCCTGCAACTGACAAAAAGAAGCACTTTTCCTCACGCCGTACTACTGAGACATGAAAAGGTGGCGTGCCACTGTTTCATGTCGTTTGGATTGTGCGATAAAAATGGAACTGCGAGTTGTGGCTATAAAAGTCAGCCGTTGTCAGCACGGCAAACAAAGAAAAGTCCTTGGCAGTATAGTCTTGAAGCATTTCAAGGCATACCGCCAAGAATTTATCTTTCCGTGCCATAGTCGGAGGAAGTTAGTCTGAGGTACGGGGACTGTCTTTCTTCGACGACGGCTGACTTTTATATAGTACTTTGACAGTGTGAATAGGCTATCATGTGAACCTAAAAAAACTAGAAACGGCAAACAAAAATGCTAATGAAAAATAAAAGAGCATAAAGATTGTATCAGAATGTAATATCCCAAGATAAAATGCGTATTTTTGAATTCTAAATAGTTATAGCTTATGGGGCAACAATATGCAGGCATAAACAATAAATATGGAAAGAAAGGTCATCTGTATGATCTTTCTGCGAAACTCTTGTCACAAACAAAAGGTAGTTTTATGGTCATTTGTCTGGAAAATTCAGACAAGTTTTATTTCCTTCATCGCATAAAGTGTAATTTACAGACTGTATGCAAAGATATGGGATGGGCAATAGTACACCAGCAACTCTTTAATCGTGATTTAGTCATAGGAATGGGCCTTGCAGAGAAGGGTATGTCGGACATGACCATTTTTCGAACAAAAAACGAGGACATATATAAGATTTGGAAAGATGTCTTGCATTTTGTGTTTCTAGGTAATGGTCTCCCGAATATAGATTATTTCTCTTATGACACCTCTTTTATAGGACAGGATTATGCACATGATATAGAATATTACTATATTCATGACTATTATCCGCTTACATGTAAGCAAGTATCCCATAAAGCAAGACAAGTTCGAAATACCGTCTATGCATTCAAAGATGGAGAAAAATCCTTGCTTTGGGCTAAGGTGTTTTCTGTATGCATCTCTAAGCTATCGTGTTTTGACGCAATAAAAGAGAATGCTGTGCTTGTGCCGATACCCGCTTCAACAAAGAAAGCACATGGTAGACGCTTTACTCGATTTTGCAGAGAGTTGGCAAAACGATTGGATATTGCCGATGGATTCCGAACTCTGTGGATTGAATTTGATAGAGAAAAGATGAAAGGTACAATTGGGAAGAACAAAATTGAAAATCTGACATTCAATCGGATACATATAAAAGGCAAGCATGTGTTGCTTGTTGATGACGTAATCACTACAGGTACAAGTTTAGTTCAAATTGGGAAGAAACTATTAGAACTTGGAGCGTTGTCTGTCAGAGGTGTCTTTATGGCTAAAACTGTTCGAGAAACAGAAATGTCGGTATGATGATTTTCGTCTAAATAATAAATAGAAGATAAAAATGTGCTGGAAACATTCTTTATCTTCGATTTATTTTTGTACTTTTGCAACCGAAAGAGTTCTTTAATTGGTTATGCAAATTACAGCAGGATACTACATCCTGTATATTTCTAATTCGTAACCTCTTCTTCTAATGAAACAAAAAGATGTTTCATTTTCAATTACTTACATAAAATAGCGTGTTTTGCCATCGTAACTATCTTGTTTACGCCAGGGGTAACTAGGGTGAGTAGGAAATCGATTTTTCTGGGAGCCTATATATATACTATATCTTTCCTATAGTAAACGAACCTTTACATAAGGAAACTCTTAGAAAGTACTCTCCCATTACTTACCCTACCCACCCCTAGAAGGGCAGGTTGGGGGCGATATCCTGCTGCGAATAGTCGTCCTCAGCTCTTGGAGATGAAGTCGGTGAAGGGTGAACCCCGATGCCAACCTTTAGCGTTAATAATGTGTTAAAAATACCCCATAACCCATTATAATAGAGATTCTTATATTTCTAGCATGCACTGTATATACAAAGTTCTTTTTACTAGGGTTCACCCCTGAGCCGAAAAGGTGAATGCTTGGGGCAAGTGTTCACCCCGCTGTTCATCATTTGGTAACTATCGGCAAAGATACGACAAAAGGGCGATATAGAAATTCGGAATTTGCCACATTGTAGTAAAAATTAAAAAAATAAATAATAAATCTTTTAAAAAGGGGAACGATGAAAAAAAATTCCTTCTTTCTGTCGATGAGAAGTGTTGCTCTCCGAGTTTGTTCGTTTTACCAATTGGATTTTCACCCATTATACTAGCGAGGAGGTTCGCCTGAAGGTATGGATGGGTATTGGCACGGTGTTGTTCTGTCACACGAAGGAGAACGCCGATTACGGTTGGCATCCTTTTGGGGTACTCCCAAAAGAACTTGCCTGTCGGTGATTTGTTCCTCCGTAGTCGGATAATTAAGATGGAAAGAACATATAAAAAAGCATAAAAAGTTTCTGATTTTTCTCATAAATAAATTAGATTTTATATTTTTGTGCAAAATTAGAAACAATGACAGAACTATTGAGTATATTATATAAGCTGCGGATATTCACTTCGGATGAACTTTCTGAGGCTCTGAAAGGCAAGGTGAAATCGGTGGAAGCGTTGCTTGCTCGGTACAAGCAACAAGGGTGGATTGTGGCTATACGGCGCAATACCTATTGCATGAAGGATATTGCATCTGGCTTACCTGTTTGCGACAAGTATGAGATAGGAAGCCACTTGTCACATACAGCTTGCATCAGTTATCACACAGCATTGGAATTTCATGGATTGGCTCATCAACCCTTCAATGAGGTTTTTGTGAAAAGCATGACTCGCTTCAATTCCTTTTCTTTCGACGATGTGGATTATACCTATTGCCGACAAACAAAAGAAATCGTTGGTATGATGACACCCAAGGGAAACCCTTATGTGCGAGTAACGGATGTGGAGAGTACGTTGTTGGATTGCTTTGACCGCATCGACCGAGCTGGTGGTATTGAGGAATTGCTGCATTGCATGGAGGGTATCGTCTTGCTCAATGAGGAAAGGCTCATCGATTATCTCGCAAGGTACGACAAGGCATTCCTGTACCAGAAGACAGGCTATCTGTTGGAGCGAATCAAGGAACAAGCCAACATCTCAGAATCCCTCTTGGAGCTGTGCCGAGCTAAGGGAACCAAAAGCGTCAAGTGGTTGACTAACAACGAAGAGTCGGATACATTTGTAAATAAATGGCGCATGTATGTGCCGCAAGAACTAACATCAAAGGAAGAATATGAACTCATATAACAAACAAGCTCTTGACATCATCGCCAAGGAGCAAGGCTTTATTCGCGACAACCTCGAAAAGGTGATGCAATTGGTGGAGATACTCAACTATTTCCATGACAGTCCTTTGCTGTCTAAATCTGCTGTTCGAGGATAAAGAGATGGTCAATAGAATCAAATTTCATCCTATGGCTTTGTGGAAGACAAGGAGTCGTTGAATGTTTTTTCTGTAAATTTTGAAAAAAGTTATTGTTTTGCTTAGTTTTTTGATTCCCTCAACTGTATATACAGTATATGGACTATAAAACAGAGAATAGGCTATGAGTAAATATCTGATAAGTTTGATTTTGCTTTCGGTGATAAGTATGGGCGTTTCTGCCCAACGTATCACTCGACAATATAATAATGTGTCATTTTCTGCGGCATTAAAGGATTTGAATGCCAAACAGGATAAGTATGTCATCAACTTTGTGTATGACGAGTTGGAGGATTTCAAGGTGACAAAGAACATCAAAAATGAAAGTGTTCCAGATGCCATCATGAACTTGATAGGTTTTTACCCTATCAAGATGAAACAAGTGGATAATATTATCATTGTAGAATGTATTCAAAAGACTTCTAACAGAATGATGGGACGCATTGTAGACACTCACCATCAACCAGTCGATTTCGCCAATGTCGCTTTGCTCAATGTTAGTGATTCCAGTTTAATCACGGGTGGTGTAACAGATGAGAATGGTCAGTTCGTAATTCCTTGCGAGGTGAAAAAGGCGATTGTGAAAGTGAGTTGTGTGGGCTACAAAACTTATTGTAATGCATATCGTACCGGTGAGGTTGGTGCCATAACCTTGGAGGATGCAACAATTAATCTGCAAAAAGTTATGATTAAAGGTCATCGCAAATACATATCAAGAGAAAGCGGTAAACTTACGCTTGACGTTCAAAATTCCAATTTGAAAAATATTGGCAAGGCAACAGATGTTATCAAATATATTCCTGGGATGCTCTATACAAATGGAAAGTATGAGGTGTTTGGTAAGGGTGAGCCTGTCATCTATATAGATGGAAGAAAGCAGACTAATACTTCAGGGTTGTCACTCCTTTCTTCTACCAACGTGAAGTCTGTACAGCTCATAACAAACCCTGGGGCAGAATACGATGCAGAAACAAGGAGTGTCATAAACATCACTACCGTACCCCATTCCTTGGATGGACTTTCTGGTATTGTGGGTGCGGAAATCTCCAAACATAAGAATTTGTCTAACAACGAGGAGGTCAACCTCAACATCCACAAGGGAGCTTTGGATGTATTCCTCGCATATCAATATGACAATACGAGAAGTGACATCAGATATGATGTTAACCAGTTCAATTACGAGCAAGATACATTTCATGAGATTTCTGCTTCTGAATATTCCGACCGCTCTCGCTCTCATGACTATAATGTTGGTATGAATTATGCCATAAACAAGAATCACACTATCGGCGGAAGATATTTGGGAAGCATCTCCAACTACAAGATGCTCGACTCTCCTTTCGACTATATGCAGACGTACAAGAATGATGAACTGCTGACAGCTACAGATAACAAGACTGAAGAATCTGAAAAGGAAAGGTTTCACAATGTCAATCTGTATTATATCGGCAAACTAACAGACAACCTACAGCTCAACTTGGATGCCGACTATGTTTATGCTCAACTGAAACATAAGCAACAAGTGAGCGAGACAAGTAGAATAGATGCAGTCTCAGAAATCACGCATATGCGAAACGACCAGCGAAATCGTGCGACTGCACTCAAAGGGGTGTTTGCTTGGAACATGAATAAGAATGATAGGCTTGATTTCGGAACGGATTTCAGTAAAATCAGTTCATGGGGTATGTCTGTAAACGAAGAAGGGAAGATAGCCGATGACCAATTCAAGAATAAGGAAACCAAGTATGCAGGATTTGCCACCTTTAGTTTGTCTGCCTCCAAATGGAAAGGAAGCATCGGGCTTCGCTATGAGTACATTCATGCCATCAACACAGACCAAGGAGAAGTAAAGAACAAGACCAATTATTCGGACTTACTTCCATCCCTTTTTCTTTCCACTATGTTTGGGAGAGTGGGGATGAATCTTGATTTCAGTAGCAGGGTCACCCGTCCTTCGTTTCGTCAGTTGAACAACAGTGTGAGCTACAACAATCAATACCATTATGAGCAAGGCAACATTTATCTGAAACCGCAATACGTGTATGATACAGAACTTAGTGTTAATTATAGCATATTCGACTTCAAGTTGGATTATCAGTATATCAAGGATTACATCCATCCGACTGTCGTTGCTGTATCCGGCAAACCTGGAACGGTAACTTGGATGTCAACCAACGCCAAGGATTTCCAGCAACTAGGAGCGCAATGTGTTGTTTCACCTGTTTTTGGTTGTTGGCGACCTACTTTGACGGTGGGTGTCTATAAACCTTATTTCACGCTATCATACAATGGAGAGCAATTAGACTACAATCATCCATACGGTCTCTTCGCTTTCCAAAATGTAGTGGCACTAAGGAACGATTGGCTTTTTCGATGTGATTTCTTTTGGAACATTAAGGGACATCATGGCATCTACGAGCAAAACGGTTATTCGTCATTCAATATGATGGTACAGAAACAGTTACTTAAAAAGAAATTGACGATAACATTGAAAGCAGAGGACTTGTTTGATAGCTTGAAGTTGAATGATGTAAAGAGGGTTAATTTTGTGGTGCAGAACAGAAAGGTGAATAACTTCAATCGCTGCATCATAGCTTCCATTAGTTACAACTTCAATAGTTTCAAAGATAAATACAACGGAAGCGGTTCTGCTGAGGATGAGATTAATCGTTTTTAGAAAAGTATTGGTTTTCAAATCAACCTTTAAAATGCAATACCCAAATTCTGTGTGATGAATATCTCAGGATTTATTAACCGAGATGTTCATCCACAGAATTTTCACTTATCAATATCAATCGTTAAAAAACATACATTTTATTGTGTATCCAATAAATTGTTATATTTTTGCAAACGAAAAGAGTTGTTTGACAAGCAAATATATGCACATTGCAGAAATTAGAACCGTTGCTAAATTATTACCTCTATTGAGGTAAAACACTCATAAATCGCTCATTTTAAGCTACGTCGTCTCCTGCATAATACATTTCTCTCAATTGGCAAAAGCACCAACAACCCCATTATCGGCAGCCTTGGATTCTGTAATCAAACCACTTGGCAGGGCACGATAGATAAGGTTCTCGAATCTGGTGCTGTGCTCGTCATCAATGATGCTTTTCTCTTATTCTTCTGCCAGTTCTTTCATCGCATCGTTTAATGTGTTGAAAAGAACGTTGATGTTTTCTTCTTCATTCTTGCATGCCTCCTTGAAGAGGGCAACAGGATCTTCGGTGCTGCTCTTGAGCGGAGTCTCGTTGAGCAAGATGTTGACATTGTTCAGCAACATGCCGTGAAGGGTAGGCATGTGGAGCTGGTGCTGTTCGCCCTCCTTGCTACCACATTTCAGTCCGGCTGCGTATGCCTTCACGATGATGCGGACCAGGAGATGGATGGCCATCGGCTCGTCGGCGAGACTGATGAGAATGCCGTGGGTGTAATCGCGTACATGCTCTTCAAGAGTGGTAAACTTGCCTTGCAGAAGCCAGGTGAAGTTACGCTTGTATTCTGACTCCATCGCCTTGTAAAGCTGGTTCGATTTGCAGGCTATGCGCAGGTAGTCGAGCATGGTTGGCTCAAAGGTCGGGTCAGCCTGTTTCATGCTGTCGAAATTCTTCTTCATGCGCTCGTTGGCTTCCTCGGCAGTCTTGTAGTTGAGGCGTACGAGGGTAGAGAACATGATGTCGAAGAAGTATTGGTTTACCTCGCCATAGTGCTCCAGCATCATCTGCTTGATCTGTTTCGGGTCGTTCTTCTTGCTGAAGTCATTGCCTTCGATGGTAGCATCGATGATGCCACGTGCGTAAGCTTCGAAGAAACCTCTTACAAATGCAGCTACTGCCTGATAACTGTTGATTCTTTTGCTCATTTCTTGTCTGTGTTTATTGGGCTGTTCCTGTTTGGGAATAACAGCTTCTTATTCAAAAGTCTTAAATTCATAACCCTGTTCCATGAGCCATTCTATGGCCTGAGGGAGCGCTGTCTTCAGCTTTTCAATGCTCTTCAGCGAGTCGTGGAAGGTGATGATGCTGCCATTGCGGGCATATCGCTTCACATTGTTCACCACATCTTCTGCCGTCATCCATTTGGAATAATCGCGCGTCACCACGTCCCACATGATTACCTTGTAAGTGCGGTGCAGCCACCAATACTCACTTGGTCTCATCCAGCCGTGAGGTGGACGGAAGAGATGGGCATGGATGATATCGTTCGCCTTATTGGTGTTGAGCACGTAGGAGATGACGCGGTGCTTGAAGGCACCGATATGATTGAATGTATGGTTGCCTACCTGATGCCCCTCTGCCACAATCTGGTTGTAGAGGTCATGATTGCGCAATACATTCTCGCCTACCATAAAGAAAGTAGCCTTGATATTGTACTTTCTCAGGGTCTCTAAGATGAATGGAGTTGACTCTGGAATTGGACCGTCATCAAATGTAAGATAGACAGAATGGTCTTTCTTGTCCATTCTCCAGATGGCCTTTGGATATAACCATCTGAGCCATTTGGCTGGTTGCTCTATGAACATGGATAAAACAGGTTTATATGAATAATGAAAAGTTTGGTGTCGTGTTTCGCGACACCAAACTTTTTTCTATTTTTTACTGATTGCCTTCCGGCATTCTGCCACCTCTGCCATGATAGAGACGGTAGAGGTTGTTGAGCTGCTTCTCATACTTCTGCTCCAACTGTGGACTAACCATTCCGGCAGCCTCGCAGATGCTCTGCATGATCATGATCTGACGGATGCAGTCGTGCTCTGCCTGGAGGAAACGGTCGTTTGGCAGCGAGAGATAGTAGTTGAGGTATTGTGAAGCATTCTTCCATACCGCTTCTATATATTCCTTGCCCTTGGCTTTCTGACCGGTCATCAGCCAGCCGCGAGCCATATCCAAGCCACCGCTCATGTAGTCGAGCGTAACATTGTAGGCAGGAATCTCGGTATCAGCCTTCTTCAGGATGTTGATAGCCTTCTGTTTCTTGCCTTCGGCGATGAGCTGGAGGGCTGTCTGGGCGAGCAGGCGACGGTGGGTATAACACATACGCATGGTTGTCTCGTCGATGTAGAGTCCCTTCTGCTTCAGGTTGCCGAACTTGAATCGGGTCATGATGTTGTGATAAGCCTTCTCTGTATCGAAGTTCTTGGCACCTGGCTTGTTGGTGGTGAACGGAGTGATACGGTTCACAAGTCCCTCCTGTACGAAGTTGTCACCGAGGTTCATATAGTTCTCTTCGCCTACGGTGAGTGCTACGTAGAGCGGACGGGTCCAGTTGCACTGTGCCAGCATTTCGAGCATCATGAGGTCGTTCTTGTAGAGTGCGCTCTTGCCGGCAAGCGAGATGACCATCTTGTCTGGAATAGAATCTGATGCCATCATCATGCCGCTCTTCTTTACAGCTTCCTTGTCGATGGTGACATAGAGGGTATCCGTAGGGATGAAGTGCATGTCAGGGTTCTTGCTGCGTACCCAGTTCTTCAGGATGTTCTTGAGCTCGAACGGTTCGGCACCAAACTGCTTCTTGGCATTCTCTGGATCCTGCTTGTAGAAGTCGAGAATCTGCTTCTTTGCCTCAGGTTCAACAGATACATATTCGTTGGTACCTGAACAGTAGTCGAGACGTGGCCAGGTGATTGGCACAGATGGTGAGTTGTATGCAGGACGCCTCATCTGGTCGATATACCAGTCGGTCTGCAGGTAGCTCAGGTTACATACACGGGCATCAGTTCCTACGCCTTCTACCTCCTGGTTGTACCAGAGTGGGAAGGTATCGTTATCACCATTGGTAAAGATGATAGGGTTGCCTTTCTCCTGGAGCGACATCAGGTAGTTCTGACCGAAGTCACGGCAGGTGTAACGGTTTGAGCGGTCGTGATCATCCCAGGTCTGTGATGCCATCTGGATAGGTACGAGAAGTGTGATGACTGCTACGATGGCTGTTACGGCAGTACCGCTGAGCTTCATCTTGCGCTTCAGGATGTCGATGATGGCGAGTACGCCGAGACCGCACCAGATAGCGTATGCATAGAATGAGCCGGCATAAGCATAGTCACGCTCACGTGGCTGCATCGGTGTCTGATTCAGGTAGATGACGATGGCAAGACCTGTCATGAAGAACAGGAAGAATACAATCCAGAACTGCTGGATTCCGATAGGGAGGAGTACTTCCTCTTCCTTGCCGTTCTTCATTACCTTCTTCTTGCGGGTATACCAAGCCTGCCAGAAAAGTCCGACGAGACCGAGAATCAGCGGCATGCAATAGAATACATTGTGGCCCTTGTTCTCCTTCAGGTCGTCTGGCAATTTGCTCTGGTCGCCATATAGTGAATCATCGATGAATGAGAAACCGGTAATCCAGTTTCCGTGCTCTGGCTCACCATTGCCCTGGATGTCGTTCTGACGGCCGGCAAAGTTCCACATGAAGTAGCGCCAGTACATGAAGTTGCACTGATAGGAAAGGAAGAAGCGGATGTTGTCAAACTGTGACGGCATCTTTACCATCATACTCTCTCCGCAGCGGTCGTAAGGAATCTCTGTGCCTTCTACACCGCCCATCCAGTCTTCGTATGCCTGGGCATGAGCCGAACTGTACATACGAGGGAAGAGCATGTTCTGGGCATAGATATACTGATTCTTGTGACTTACTACGAAGTAAGAGTCCTTCTCATCAGCCGAAGCCTTCTCCTTGCGCTGGTAAACCGGTGCACCTTCTTTCATGACAGGCTTGCACATATTGCCGTCTACTTCGAGGGCTACCTGTGATGTATAAGCCTGGCCATAGAACAGAGGGCGGTCGCCATACTGGTCGCGGCTCAGATAACTTCCCAGGGTAAAGATGTCCTCAGGAGAGTTCTGGTCCATAGGAGGGTTGGCGGAAGAACGGATCACGATGAGTGCGTAGCTGGAATAACCAATCATCAACATCAGCATGCAGAGCAAGGCTGTGTTCTTGACGCGTGCTGAGATGAGCGGCAGGAGCTGCATCTTCTTTTTGGCGATGCCTGTAGATTCATCAACGCCTGTTACTACTTCCTGCTTGCGCTTGTAGCCGAGTACGAACCAGAGGATAACCAGTACGATGATACCGGTGATGGCAGCTGTCCAGCCATATCCGTAGAATGGGATGCCGAGCATGCCGAAACCGAGAACGAAGGCGATATTCTGCTTCTTCTCGTTCTTCTCAGAAGCATGGCAGGTTTCGTAGATACCCCAGATGACAGAGGCTACAAGACAAATGATGTATACGATTTCACCGGTATTGAACGGACAGCCGAGGGTGTTGACAAAGAACAGCTCGAACCAGCCGCCTACGGTGATGATACCTGGAACCACACCATACAGTACGGCTACCACTACGAGGAATGAAAGGAACAGCGCCAGGATCGAGCCCTTGAGGTTGGCATGTGGCACCTTCTTGTAGTAATAAACCAATACGATGGCTGGAATACAGAGCAGGTTGAGCAGGTGGACACCGATACTCAAACCGGTCATATAGGCGATGAGCACAAGCCAACGGTCGCTATGAGGCTCGTCAGCATGGTCTTCCCACTTCAATATCAGCCAGAATACCACAGCGGTAAAGGCAGAAGAGAACGCATAAACCTCACCCTCGACAGCTGAGAACCAGAAGGTATCGCTGAAGGTGTAGATGAGTGCGCCCACCATACCGGATGCCTCGATGGCAATCAGCTTGCTGGTGGTCAGTTCTTTCCAGTCGCTGATGACGAGTCGGCGAGCCAGGTGGGTGATGGTCCAGAAGAGGAACATGATACAGACGGCGCTCAGCAGGGCGCTCATCGTATTTACCATCTTGGCTACCTGGGTAGTGTCGCTGGCGAAATGTGTGAAGAAATTGCCTAAAAGCATGAAGAATGGTGCCCCAGGTGGGTGACCGATCTCCTGCTTGTAAGCAGTCGTAATAAACTCAGGACAGTCCCAGAAACTGGCTGTCGGTTCAATTGTGGAACAATAAGTGAACGCCGCAATGATGAATGCGACCCATCCGAAGATATTGTCCACTAATCTGTACTGTTTCATTATTGTTTAAACTTTAATGTATTATATTTCTTTCTGAATGCTTTCTCTGTTTCTGAGTGCTTTCTCTGTGCCTTTCTAGGAAGGCACATTTCAGTTGCAAAGATAATAAAAAGATGAGATAATATGGATTTTTGCACCTGTTTTTTAGGCATTATTATATAATAAGCCTATACATTTAAGAAATGCTCTTCCAGTTTCTCTCTCGGCATATCTGCCGTATCGTGGTAGTGGAGATGATGATTTACGCAGGCGATGTGCTTTACGTTATTGAGCACTTCGGCTACATCATGACTTACGATGATAATGGCGCACTCCCGGTTGATCTGTTCCAGCATCTCGTACATCTGCTTCTGGGAGCGGCGGTCGATATAGGTGTTGGGCTCATCCAGTATTACTACATCGGGTTTGGAAACAATGGCGCGGGCGAGGAGTACTCGCTGAAGTTGCCCGCCGCTCAAGGCTGCGATATGGCGGTCTTTCAACTCTGTGAGCTGCATCTGTTCCAGACAGTCGAGAACCTGCTGGTGCTGTGCCTGTGTGTATCTCGAAAAGAGACTTTTGGTCTTGCTGAGTCCTGAGAGTACCACTTCATAAACGGAGATAGGGAACTGTTTGTCGAGATGATTGTATTGGGGCAGATATCCCATACTGATTTCCCTTACTTCCTCCCCGTCTTTATAAAAGCGGATGCTGCCGTCTGTGGGTTTCATCAGTCCCAGGATGAGGCGCATGAGGGTTGTCTTGCCACCACCGTTGGGACCGATGATGCCAAGATAATCGTCTTTGTAGACGGTGAGGTTGATATCGTGTAGCACCTCCTTGCCTTCGTAACCAGCCGAAAGATGCTCTATCTCTATTAACTTTGAACTTTGAACTTTGAACATAGAACTTTTATGATTAGTTGTTGTTCTTTATTTTCCTACCACAATTTTCTTGCCCTGTACCGCCAGAGATACTTCTTTCATTGCATTGGCCCAATCTGCCTGCAATGGGTTGATATCCATCGCCTTGGTATGGCTTTCCCTGATGAATGTCGTGGTGTTGCGGTTGGCAAATTCAGCCTGTATGAGACAGTATCTGATTTTTTCCTTCCTGGCTCTTTCGATGAGACTCTTGAGCTGGGCGGCGCTTGGCTCCCTGCCTTCTTCCTCGATGGCAAGCTGCTCCAACTGGTAATCACGGGCGAAGTAGGTGAGGATAGGGTGATAGATTACGAACTTGCGAACCATCTCCGGATTATCCTTGAAACTCTTTCTGACGATGCTATCCTGCCTGTCGATGCTGCAGAGCAACTGCTGATAGTTTTTCTGGAAGAAAGTCTTGTTTTCCGGTTCCAGTTGGCAGAGTGCCTTGAAGATGTTGCTGGAGATGATGAGGGCGTTTTTGCAACTCATCCATACATGCGGGTCGGTATTGCCGCCTGGTGTCTTGGCAGGCGTGATGCCTGTGGAGGTATCTATCACCTTCATGTCAGGAGCGTTGTCCTGCAGTTTCTTCATCCAGGTCTGCTCAAAACCGATGCTGCCCACTTTCAGATAGAGGGCACTCTTCGAAAGTTCCATCATCTGCTGGGCGTATGGCTCGTAAGTCTCTGGATTGTTACCATTCGATACCATTACGTTGACATCTACCTTGTCTCCGGCAATCTTATCTACGAAATATTGGTAGGGAGGGATGGTAACGGTTACAGTAGGCTTGGCATTACTTTCAGCCATGCCAGCCTTTTGCTGGTTGCTTTTGCAGCCAACCATTAGGGCGCATATTATAATAAGGTATAAAAATCTCTTCATAATTAAACGATAAAACTCAGTCCATAGACCAATAAAACATATCTTAGTACTTTTCCGATGGTGATACTGAGTATCGAAATCGGAATATTGGCTCTTGTCAAGCCTAAAACGATGGTGATGGCACTTCCCAATAGTGGGAGAAAGGCGAAGAATCCCATCCAGGCGCCTCTGCCTGCCATGAAACGTTCAGCCTTATCCAGACTTTTTTTCTTCACATGCAGGTATTTCTCTATCCATTCCATCTTACCCATTCTGCCCACACCGTAGTTGAACATGGAACCAAGCACATTGCCGATGCTACCGTAGATAACGAGGGGGAGAGGCTCTAGTCCAGCTGCCTGCAAGCCTGCCATTACTGCCTCGCTGCTGAATGGGAAGAAAGAACCTGCCAGAAAAGCTGCAGCAAGCATGCCCCAGTAGCCCCAGCTCATTAAGAAATCTATTATCCAACTCATAGTAATATGCTCTCTGGTACGAGTATGTTGTAAGCCATGATAAGTACCAGCATGATGAGCAGCAGAATGAAGGAGATGTTGGTAAACTTACCTCTGGTGAATGTGATGAAATGGGCGATAAGCGGTGCTGTATTCACAATCAGGATGCCGCCCAGTTCCTGTATATGTCGAGGCTGGAGGACGATGAAGATGATGCAGGCAACCGATATCATGATAAACGTTTCGTAGATCATGCGGGTGCGTATCTTGTCGCCGTAGCTGGTGCGTATGAAGTGGATGGAACCGATGATGGTGAGCAGGGTAACGAAACTCAGGTCCAGTACCTGATGGTCGGTAACCTGCGAATAATCAAAGAGTTCGCTGTAGTTGATGAACTCACAGAAGTGATCTGTCAGCCCCTGAATGTTGTCGGTATAGAAGAAATAACCAGCTGCAAACCAGTAGGGCACGATGAGACCTACCAGTGTTGCAAAGAATGTCTTTACGCTAAACGAGAGGGTAAACACCATCATCATGATCCATAGGATAGGCATGAAATAGCCTATCTGCACGAAAACCATCGATGCCAGACCGATGCAGGCAAAGGCGTAGAATGTCCAGCCTGTTGAGCGTTTATCCTGATAGCAATTCCAGATAATGAGATAAAAGGCGATGAAACACATCGTCACAATACTGCTTTTTAAAGAGGGGTGGGAGAGTCCTGTCATCGTCAGTAATGCCAGAAAACTGCAAGATACCATTCGGCTGTAGGTACGCATGAGGGCATTACGGTTGTTCAGTTCCACCATCAGCAGGGTAGACATGGCTGTGAAAGCAAATTCTACCCAGATATTGGATACCAATAAACCTACTGCAACCCAAACCAGCGTGGCAAGGGTTGCAGTAATAGGTAAAGAGTAGCGGCTAGCCGCTACTTTATTTTGAAAAGTTTTCTTTCTTAACATCTAATTCAATGTTGAATGTTGAATGTTGAATGTTGAATGTTAAGTGTTGAATGTTGAATTAGGCTAGCGCCCTTGAGTCCGTTAGGCAATTCAACATTCAACATTCAACATTCTACATTAAAAAACTAAAGGTCCTGTCCGATATCAGAACGGAAGTACTTGTCGGTGAACTGGATCTTCTGTGCCTCAGCAAAGCTCTTCTTCAAGGCTTCTTCCTTGTTCTTGCCGTAGCTGCTTACGCAGATGACACGACCACCGTTGGTTACTACCTGACCATCCTTCATGGCTGTACCGGAGTGGAATACTACCGAACCTTCTACATCGTCGATGCCCTGGATAGGATAATCCTTCTTGTAAGCCTCAGGATAACCGCCGCTTACGAGCATCACGCAGACTGCTGCACGCTCATCAAACTCGATGCTGCGCTTGTCCAAGTCGCCTGCTGCTACACCCTCAAAGAGATCCACGATGTCGCTCTTCAGGCGGAGCATCACGCTCTCTGTCTCTGGATCACCCATACGGCAGTTATACTCGATGACCATAGGCTCGCCTTCAACGTTGATCAGACCGAAGAAGATGAATCCCTTATAGTCGATATTCTCCTCAGCAAGTCCCTCTACTGTAGGACGGATGATGCGCTCGTCAACCTTCTGCATCCACTCCTTGGTAGCGAATGGTACAGGGGTAACGCTACCCATACCGCCAGTGTTCAGACCGGTATCGTGCTCGCCGATGCGCTTGTAATCCTTCGCCTCAGGCAGAATCTTGTAGTTCTTGCCGTCGGTCAATACGAATACAGAGCACTCAATGCCACTGAGGAATTCCTCGATGACTACGCGTGCAGAAGCGTTGCCGAACATACCGCCGAGCATCTCCTTGAACTCTTTCTTGGCCTCTTCCAGGGTAGGGAGGATGAGAACGCCCTTACCGGCGCACAAACCGTCAGCCTTCAATACATAAGGAGCCTTCAGTGTCTCCAGAAATTTCAAGCCTTCTTCTACGTGCTCGCCGTCGAAAGTCTCATACTGGGCAGTAGGGATATTGTGGCGCTTCATGAACTTCTTGGCGAAGTCCTTGCTGCCTTCCAATACGGCGCCAGCCTTTGATGGACCGATGACAGGGATGTTCTGGGTGCGAGGATCGTTCTTGAAGTCATCGTAAACACCCTTTACCAATGGGTCTTCCGGACCAACTACCACCATATCAACGCCATTTTCTACTGTGAAGTTCTTGAGCGCCTCAAAGTCGTCTGCCTTGATATCTACGTTCTCGCCGACATTCTGTGTACCGGCATTACCAGGAGCGATGAAGAGTTTCTCACACTTCTCGCTCTGAGCGATTTTCCATGCTAAGGCGTGCTCGCGGCCACCGCCTCCTAACAATAAAATTTTCATTTGCTGTAAGTTATTGTTTGTTATTTGATGTAGGAGTAAACTCCCCTTTTCGGGGGATGTTTACCCCTAGATATTTACTTGAGATAATCGAAGAAATAATTGCTGATGCGCTCATGCAGATGAGTGCTCTGATGACCTCTCATGTTGTGAGGCTCGCCAGGATAGACGAAGAAGTCTGGCTGGGTGCCTGCTGCGATGCAAGCCTTGAGGAAGGTGAGGCAGTGCTGTGGCACTACGGTCACATCGTTCAAGCCCTGGATAATCTGCAGCTTGCCCTTCAGGTTCTTTGCCTGATAGAGCAGAGAGGTCTTCTTGTAACCCTCTGGGTTGGTCTGTGGGGTGTCCATATAGCGCTCGCCATACATTACCTCGTACCAGTGCCAGTCGATTACCGGGCCTCCTGCTACGCCTACCTTGAACACATCAGGGTGGTTGGTCATCAGTGAGATGGTCATGAATCCGCCGAAGCTCCAGCCGTGAACGCCAATCTTGTCAGCATCTACGTAAGGAAGCGTCTTCAGATATTCTACACCCTTCATCTGGTCTTGCATCTCAATCTGTCCGAGCTGGCGGAAGGTAGCCTGCTCGAAAGCCTTGCCACGGTTCTCGCTTCCACGGTTGTCGAGGATGAAGAGCAGATAGCCCTTTTCTGCCATGTAGGTTTCCCAACCACGGCTAGAGTAGTTCCAGCGGGCATCTACGTTGTGGGCATGAGGTCCACCATATACATATATAATGGTAGGATACTTCTTGTTTGGATCGAAGTTTACCGGTTTCACCATTCTCCAGTAGAGGTCTGTTTCGCCATCGGCAGCCTTGATGGTACCGCAGCTGTACTCAGGTACATTGTAGCCCTTCCAAGGGTTCTCGGCTGTGAAGTAAGTGGTGCGCTTGCCGTTTTCGGTATTCACGAGGGCAATCTTGCGAGGAACGGTAGGAGTAGAGTAGTTGTCGAAGACATACTGTCCGTTCTCGCTCAAAGTGGCGCTGTGCCATCCCTTGCCGCAATCATCTACCAGCGTACGCTTGCCGGTTTTTGTATCTACGGCAAAGATGTTTCTCTGGATAGGCGATTTCTCGTTGGATGCGATGATGATACTCTTGCGCTTGCTGTTGAAACCGAGTACTTCCATCGCCTCCCATTTACCGGAAGTCAACTGCTTGATTTCGAGCGATTCTGTATTGCTTGCCATGCGGCTTCCGTGCTTGCCCAGGGTGCAGATGTAGAGATGGTTGTAGCCATCCTTGCGGCTCTGCATGATGAAACTGCTGCTGTCCCAAGGCAGGAACTGGATAGGATGACATGGTTCTACATATTTCTCATCGGTCTCGCGATAGAGTTCGCCTGTCTTCTCGCCGGTTTCTGCATTGTAGGCAGTCAGACGGCAGTCGTTCTGGTCGCGGTTCAGTTCGAACATATAGATGGTCTTGCTGTCCGGACTCCATGCGATGTTGGTGAAGTAGCGGTCGGTTGGATCGCCAGCCTTCAGATAGACGGTCTTGCCGGTCATGCAGTCGAACACGCCTACGGTTACCTTGTGTGATGTCTCGCCAGTCATCGGATACTTGTCTGGTGCAGGCTTGGCGCAGCAGGTCTGGGTTTCAGGATGATTGAAGTAATCAATCTCCGGGATGTCGACCTGCGGATAGTCGGTTACCATACTCTGGTCCATGCGATAGAAGGCGAGCAGTTCGCCGTTCGGACTCCAGAAGGTTCCCTTGCTGATGCCGAACTCATCGCGGTGAACACTCTGTCCATAAACAATTTCGCGGCTTCCATCCTTTGAGAGCTGGAAATCGTGAGATTTCTTTTCTTTTGTCAGGGCGTTGCTGGTTACATCGAAGGTACGCACATAGAGGTTGCTGCCCTTCAGATAGGCGAAGGCGTTCTGCTGGGCGTTAGCCTCCAGGAGGTTCTCGCTGTCAGCAAAATCCATCTCGCTCAGCAGCTTATGCTTCTTGAAGTCTACGGTATAAGTCTTGCTGCCGTTGCTTACCATCACGATGCTCTTGCCAGCAAAAGGGAAGAGAGCATTGTAGAGGGCTCTTACCTTGATGTCTTTGGTAGGAGCAATCCACTGGTTGATGTCATTGATGCCGAAGAGTCTGGTCTCCTTGCCTGTCGTCTTGTTGACGAGATAGCAGGCATCCACATCCTGGCGAACGAGTTCATTGCCCCACCAGGTGCACCAGCGGTTCTTAGCTACCATGTTACGATAGTTGTTGCCGCCGAAGTTCAGGTCTTCCAAAGTAAAGGCTTTCTCGCCTTTCTGAGCAGGAACCACGCCCTGAGCCTGTAAGTCGGTTGCATTCATAGCCATCATGATCATAGCAGCAAAAGATAATTTATAAATTGAATTCTTCAGATTCATTATATTCTTTACTTTATCGGGTTTAACACCCATGCGTCGTGAAACACGATGTATGGGTCGATATGTCTTTAATCCTCGTCGTCGAAGTCAACGCTGAAGTTCTTCTTGCCTCCGCGCTTGCCTCCGAAATCACGGCCACCACGTTTGTCGCCATTGAAGCCACCACGCTTGTCGCCTTTCTCGAAACGCTTTCCGTCGCGCTTGCCACCGAAGTCACGGCCACCCTTGCGGTCGCCCTTGAAGCTGCGGCTGCCACGCTTGTCATCGTCGTCATCGTTGCGTCGACCGCCACCGATACGTGAACGACCTCCCTTATGGAACTCAGCACGCTTCTTCTCGAAGTCTTCCAGACGGTGAGTATGGAACTTGAAAGAACGGATATCGTCCTCCTCGTTTTCTGTCTCCTCGCTAACACGCTTCTTGAATTCACGCTCCTTCTTGAAACGGTGCTTCTGAGCCATCTCGCTCTTCTCGCGCTCTGTCTTCACAATACCGCCTTCAGAACGGAAGTCCTTCATCTTGCCGTCGAACATCACATACTTGCGGAATTCGCACTCCAAGCTTCCGTTGAATACAGGAATCTTGATAGATGGTTTCAGACCAATCTGCTCGAAGCACTCCTCGCGGTAGCTCAATACCCAAGCCTCGTTGCCGGCAAAAGCCTTCTTGAAGCGCTCGCCTATCATCTTGTAGGTGTTCAGGAGGTTAGGGGTAGAGATGCGCTCACCGTATGGAGGGTTCATCACGATGATGCTCTTCTCTGCAGGCTGGGTGAAGTCCTTGAAGTCCTGCTGGGCGATGGTGATGTCCTTGCTAAGACCGGCAGCACGAACGTTGAGATTAGCTGTGTTTACAGCCTTCATATCTACATCATATCCGTAGATGTGGTGTTCGAACTCACGCTCCTGAGAGTCGTCGTTATAAATCGTATCGAAGAGATCCTGGTCGAAATCGTTCCACTTCTCGAAGGCAAACTCCTTGCGGAATACACCTGGAGAGATGTTGCGGGCGATGAGGGCAGCTTCGATGGCGATGGTACCTGAACCACACATCGGGTCGATGAAATCGCATTCGCCCTTCCAGCCGGTCATCAGAATCATACCTGCAGCGAGAACCTCGTTCAGAGGAGCCTCTACCTGCTCCTGGCGGTAGCCACGGCGGTGCAGACTCTCACCACTCGAATCGAGACTCAAGGTAGCATTGTCTTCTGCAATGTGGATGTTGAGGCGGATATCCGGATTAGATACGCTGATATTTGGACGTGTACCCTGCTGCTCGCGGAACCAGTCAACAATCGCATCCTTTACCTTGTAGGTTACGAAGCGTGAGTTGCGGAACTCCTCTGAGTAGACTACTGAGTCAACAGAGAAAGTCTTCTTCACGTCTAGGATGTCATCCCACTTGATCTTCTGAATCTGATCATACACCTCTTCTGCGCTTCTCGCCTTGAAGTGCTTGATAGGCTTTAAGATACGGATGGCTGTGTGCAACTGGAAGTTAGCACGATACATCATTTCCTTGTCGCCTGTGAAAGACACCATGCGGCGACCGATCTGTACATTATTGGCACCCAACTGGGTGAGCTCTTCAGCCAAGACAGGCTCGAGGCCCATGAAGGTCTTGGCAATGAGTTCAAATTCCTGTTCCATTATTGAATTCTATATCTAATAAACTTTGTTTTTCTTTTTTATATTTCTTTGTTTTTGGTTTCATATCCTTGGTAACCCATACGTTGGCTCCCACTACGCAGCCTTCTCCGATGGTGATGCGACCGAGGATGGTGGCATTGGCGTAGACGATGACATCATTTTCGAGGATAGGGTGGCGAGGGATTCCCTTGATAGGGTTGCCGTCCTTATCGAGAGGGAAACTCTTGGCTCCGAGGGTTACACCCTGGTAGAGTTTCACATTGTCGCCGATGATGCAGGTAGCTCCAATCACCACACCCGTACCGTGGTCGATGGTGAAGTGCTTGCCGATGGTAGCCTCTGGGTTAATATCAATACCGGTTTCCGAATGAGCTAGTTCAGTCATCATTCTCGGAATGAGCGGCACTCCCAGTTCGTGCAGTACGTGGGCTATGCGGTAGTTGGTAATCGCTTTGATGACCGGGTAGCAGGAGATGATTTCTCCGTGGCTCATGGCAGCCGGGTCGCCTTCGTAGGCAGCCTCTACATCGGTAGCCAGAATCTTGCGCAGTCTCGGGAATTCCATGATTGCCTTGGCTGCAATCACGCCTGCCTTGGCACGCTGGTGCTGCAGTTCAGCCTGGGTTTCCGTTTCGCAGTCGTTGGCGAAGCAGAGACCGGCGAGAATCTGCTCTGACAGCATCTCATAGAGTTTCTCTACTCTTACTCCAATGTGATATTTGATGGTTGAGATATTTACTGAAGAATTGCCGAAATATCCCGGAAAGAGGATAGAACGGGACAAACTGATGATTTCTTCGAGCGCCTTGCCCGAAGGAAGTGGATTCCCGTCTCGATGCTGATGGAAGAGACCCTTCAAAGATTCGGCGCTCGAAAGCTCCTCGATGGTCTCTGTCAGCTGATGAGTTAATGTATCTTTACTCATTTTCTTAATGTCTCAATAAAATTTGAGTGCAAAGATACGATTATTTTCTTGAATGACAAAGAAATAGCTACGGTTTTTTGTATTTTTTTTAGTGATTCTTTGGGGGATGAAAGACGGAAAGACCCATATACGGTGTTTTACCATACATGGGTCTGGCTTGTCTTATTTTGCGATACTGTCCAGGAAGAGGAGCAGTCGGTTGGTGACGTTTACCTCTGAAACACCGGAATCGAAGTCGAGCGATACGAGGTTGAGCATTGGGAACCGGTCGTGGAGACGTTTCTCGATACCCTTGGAAATCACGTGGTTAGCGATGCAACCGAAAGGCTGGAGCGAGATGATGTTGTTCACGCCATCACGGATGTAACCTACGATGTCGGCAGGCAGAAGCCAGCCTTCGCCAAACTGGGCTGCGAGCGAAACCAGTCCCTGTACGTCCTTCGCATCATCATAGATATTGGTGAACGGACGGAAGTAGCGGAACTTGCCGGCTGCCTTGTTTACCTGGCGCAATCTTCTGCCTATCAGCGCCTGATAAGCGCCCTTGATGATGAAATCGGGCACTTTGGTGCAACTCAGCCGCATGTGTTTCTGTATCTCTACATTCACAAATTCCTGCAGGAAGAAAGGGGCAAGCAGAGGCGGAACCACCTCTATGCCGCGCGAAATGATGTTCTGCTCCAGGAACTGGTGGGCGAAAGGATTGAACTTCAGGAAGATTTCGCCTACGATTCCTACCTTCGACAACGTTCTGTTGAGGGTCATCTGGTTGAATTCTTCGGCTGCCTGTTCCAGAAGTCGGATGAGTCCTTTGGCTGAATTCTGGGCGATAGGTCCGTCTATCAGCTGCATGTATTTATCGCGCAACTCTCTGGCAATGCCCGGTTTACGCTCTCTTACGATGCAGGCGTTGTACATCTCGTTGATTGCATCGCCATAGAAAATGGCGGTAACGATAATCTGACTGTATTTCAGCCAAGGCACATTGAAGCCGTCCTGCTCGTTATAGTCTTGCTTGTCGTCTGTTGAGCCTGATGCTTCGCCTGTTGAGGCTGTTACGCCGAGTGTGAGCAGCGGAATGTCCTGGAATCCATTGGAAATCATCGCACGTTTGATGAGGCCGGCGTAGTTGGTTGCGCGACACTGGCCGCCCGTCTGACTCATCACTACTGCCGTATTATTCAGGTCGTATCTGCCTGATTTCAAGGCTTTGATGATGTCGCCGACGATAAGTGTTGCCGGATAACAGACTTCGTTGTTAGCAAACTTCAAACCGAGTTCGGCGCTTACCTCATTGCTCATCGGAAGTACCTCAACATCATAGCCTATCAGTTTCAGGATAGGCGGAATGATAGGGGTGAGGTATTCGGTCATGAAAGGAGCGAGAATCTTGCGATGAATATCCTGCTTGGTGAATACCTTGGTCTGCTGTAAATGTTGAATGTTGAGTGTTGAATGTTGAATTTCTTCAGCTGTTGAATTTTTCACTCTTCGTTCTTCACTCTTCACTTCCTTTACTCCCTTCAGGCTTTCTATGAGCGAGCGGACACGGAGTTTCAGGGAGCCGATATTGCTCACATCATCTATCTTCAGCAGCGTGAACGGCTTGTTGTGGCGCTTCATGATGTCGCGAATCTCGTCCTGGATAAAACTGTCAGGACCACAGCCGAAGCTGGTCATCTGGACGAAATGAACCTCATCGCCCTGTTCGGCTGCCCATTGTGCTGCCTTCAGTATGCGGTTCATATACGCCCATTGCTTCACGAGATAAGTCTCTGGCTGACAGTTGTATGCTTCGTTGTGGTCTTGGCTGGCTAATGCTGCCTCATTTCTTTCTGCCGCCAGGTCCTCCAGATTGAAGTCTTTGAAATCTGCAAAGAGATTACCCCGGGCGATGTCTTCGCTGATGACGTTGACTCCCAGATTGGCTATCATCTCGCTCAGCTTGTGCTGAATCAGCGGGTCTGTATGATAAGGACGGCCCGCCAGCAGAATCGTAAGTCCCTTGTTTGGCTTCAGAATCTCCCAGCCCTGTTTTTTTATCTCAGCTGTATATACTGCCTGAGCATAGAGGGCCTCTCTCAGCGCTTTATGGGCAGTCTTCTTGCTTACTCCCAGTTGCTTGAGATAATCGGTAATCTGCTTTTCCAGCGCCTTAGGCTGGGCAAAGTTGATGACGGGCGTATCGATTGATTTCTTCAGATTGATGACCGACTTGATGACATCGCTGTAGCCCGAAACGACCGGACAGTTGAAGCTGTTCAGCGTATTCTTCGGGTCGTCATTATGTTCATAAACCACGTATGGCATGAGGATGCGGTCAACCTTCGGGTTCTCGTTGAGTTCCTTCAGATGACTGTGAGCCAGTTTAGCCGGGAAGCAGATATTGTCGCTCATCACCGTATTCAGGGCTCCTTCATACTGGCTGAAAGTGGAATCGGAAGAGAGAATCACGCCCAATCCGGCTGCCCGGAGCAGCGCATTCCAGAACGGATATTCCTCGTACATATTGAGGATGCGAGGAATACCTACCCATGTACCGTGAAATGCGGTAGCAGGTTGGTTAACTGTCTCTCTATCAAAGAGTAAACTATATTTGTATTCGTAGATATTTTTGCCTTTTATCCCGTTTGCTCCCTTGTTGTTGAACACACGCTCACACTTGTTTCCGGAGTAGAATCGGTTGCCGCCGGCAAAGGTGTAGCGGGAAACATAACAATGGTTTTCGCAGCCTTTGCATTGCAGCTGTTTGGTTTCATAATGAGCCAGATTCTGGAGATCATCGATGGTTCTTGATGAGGCAGGGTGCTCGTCTTCTGCAGATGTGCGATGCTTGTAATCTGCCGCCGCATGAAGGGCACAGCCGTAGGCGCCCATCAGTTCCGGCATGTTGCTTCGTGCCACTTCGGTATGGGTGAGCAACTCAAATGCTCTTACCACCGCATCGTTTCTCATCGTACCACCCTGCACAACGATTTTGCCTCCAAGGTTCTCATTACCATGGAGTTTCAATACCTTATAAAGACAGTTCTTGATGACCGAATAAGAGATTCCGGCAGAAATATCAGCTACAGATGCGCCCTCTCTGAGCACCTGTTTTACCTTCGAGTTCATGAAGACGGTGCAGCGGGTTCCCAGGTCGCAGGGAGCCTTCGACTGGCAGGCGAGTTGAGCAAAATCGCCTACAGAATAACCCATATTGTTGGCAAAGGTCTGGATGAATGTTCCGCAGCCCGAACTGCACGCCTCGTTGAGTTCCATGCGCACCACAGCCCCTTTCTCCACGAAGATAGCCTTCATGTCCTGTCCGCCGATGTCCAGGATAAAACTCACGTCGGGCATGAGTGAGGCAGCTGCTCTTTCGTGCGCCATTGTTTCGATAATGCCGCTATCGAGGCCGAAAGCCGCCTTGATGAGTTCTTCGCCGTAACCTGTAGAGCAGGAGCCTACGATTTCCAGTTCAGCGCCTCGCAATGCAGCTTCCTGCTTCAGGGCGTTCAGTCCATCCGCTACAGCCTTGATCGGATTTCCCAGATTCAGGCGGTAATTGGTAAAGACAATATCTCCCGTAGGCGTCTCCGCATTCACCCTTACCGCAACAATCTTCGTCGTAGTAGAGCCCGAGTCAATACCAATCACAACCTGCTGTTTTCCTTTATTCAGCGGTTTGGTTTCCGTAGCGAATTTCGCCTTGGATTTGAGCCATTCCTGGTGCTCTTTCTCATTCTTGAACAGAGGCAGCAGACTGCTGGTCCATTCCGTTTGTATTTCTTTTTTCATCCGGCTTCTGAGTACCGAAACTGAGGCTGCAGAATCTGCCGATTTAGCCCGGTAAGCACAGCCCAGAGCCGGAATGAGATTGCTGTTTCCGGATACGATGAAGTCGTTTGGAGAAAGATGGAGATAATCGCAGAAAGCCTTGCGGAGAGCCGGAAGAAAGGTAAGCGGACCGCCGCAGAGCAGGATAGGAGCCTCGAAACTGATGCCGTGAGAAAGCGTTACCACCGTCTGTACGGCGATGGAATGGAAGATGCTGGCTGCAATATCTGCTTCGGGCAGATTGCGCGCCATCAGGTTCTGGATGTCGGTCTTGGCAAACACGCCGCAGCGGGCAGCCATCGGATAAACGTGCTCTGCCTTCATCGCCAACTCGCTCATCTTCTGGTTCTCTACGCCCATCAGCACACTCATCTGGTCGATGAAAGCGCCCGTTCCGCCGGCACAGTTGCCGTTCATGCGCAGTTCCATATTTCCGTTTTCCTTGAAGAAGATAACCTTCGCGTCCTCGCCACCAATATCGATGAGCGCCTTCGCCTCAGGATGAGCCGTACGGGCATAGACCGATGCAGCCACCACCTCCTGTACAAACTCCGCCTGGAGCTGTTCGGCAGTAGCCATTCCTACGCTTCCCGTTACGCAGATTCTTGCCTCTGCATCGCCCACAAGGGCTGAAATCTCATCGAAATATTGCGACACAAGTTCGTTGACACGAGCGTTGTGGCGTTCGTATTTTGAGTAAATTACCCGGTTATCGCTGTCGATAACGGCTATTTTGGCTGTCGTAGAGCCAACGTCCAGTCCTATGTAATAAGTCTTCTCCATTTCTCTTATCTCAAGTGTTTTCTTTTATCTTCTAGTATCTTCTTATCTTCTAGTGGCTTTTCCCAAGTTCCATCTGCTCTCTTCTCATATCCCTGAAAGCGCTCCAGGCTATCGGAACCGCAACGGCAAATGAGCAGCAATCTGCCCACATCTGACACATCTCCACGCCCAGCAGTCCGAAGAAATAGGGGAGGATGAAGATGAGCGGAATGAAGAAAAGTCCGCTGCGTGCTGCCGCTACGATGTTGGCTCTCACCGGTTTGCGGATGGTCTGCATCAGCATGTTGGTGAGCACGATGCTGGCTACGAGCGGAAAACTGAGCACCTGCCATCGCAAAGCCACCGAACCTACGGCTACAACCGCTGCATCATCGCGGAAGATGCTGATGATGGAAGTTGAGAAGATGAAGCCGAGAAGGGCACAGACGCTGAGGAAAACCGTGCCGCATTTGATGCAGAAAAAGAAGGCTTCCTTTACGCGCCCATAGAGTTTGGCGCCGTAGCAGAATCCGCAGAGCGGCTGGAATCCCTGACCCAGACCGATGACCATCGCATAGGTAAAGAAGGAGATGCGGGTAACGATGCTCATGCCCGCAATGGCTGCATCGCCAAACGCACCTGCTGCCACATTGAGCATCAGCGTAGCAATACTTCCCAGTCCCTGTCTTGAAAGCGAAGGGGTTCCGCCGAAGATAATCTCCTTGGCAAAGGCGCGGGTAGGGGTGAAATTGCTGAGACGGATGCGGATGTTCTCGCCTTTATGCGTCATCCAAAACAGCATGGCGCAGCCGAAACACTGGCTGATGAGGGTGGCTACGGCGGCTCCGGTAATGCCCAGCTGGAAGTAGAGAATGAACAGAGGAGCCAGAATCAGATTGAGCAGCACACCCGACATGATGCCCTTCATCGCATACATCGCATTGCCCTGGAAGCGCATCAGGTTATTCAGCGTAAGCGAGGTGGTCATAAAGGGAGCACCCAGCAGGATAATGCCCAGATAGCGTTCTGTATAAGGAAGAATGGTGGGCGTAGAACCCATCAGAAGACAGAGCGGTGTGAGGAACACATGACCCAGAATGGCGATGAGGAGACCGGTAAGAAAACTCAGCACAAAGCCCGTGGCTGCCATCTTCTGTGCCTGTTCCGTATGTTTAGCGCCCAACTGTCGCGAAACATAATTGCCTGCACCATGGCCAAACAAAAAACCAATCGCCTGAATCACAGCCATTGCTGCAAAGGCAACGCCTACCGCTGCCACACTCTGCGTGTTGATGCTGCCCACGAAATAGGTGTCGGCGAGATTGTACAAACTCGTCGACAGCATACTGATAATCGTTGGTATGGCCATCGTAAAAATCACATGATGCACAGGGGCATGAGTGAGGAACGTATAGTTGTCTCTTTTCTCTTTCTTCATATTTTATGATGCTCTTTTGGGGCATTTCAACCTGCAAAGGTACATAAATATCCACAAAGTTGGACAATTATGAACCATCTTTTATAAATTTATAAGAAAAGAGTTGCATTATTCATAAAATTATCGTATTTTTGCACCGCAATTGAATATATATACAAAACAGATTACTAATGAATGATGAGATAAGAATCATACCGATAACGACAAAAAAAGGGCTGAAAACCTTTATTCAGTTTCATTATGATCTCTACAGAGACCATAAGTTTGCCATTCCTTTTTTGCGTTTCGACGAGATGAATACGCTGGACCCAAAGAAGAATCCTGCCTTCGAATTCTGCGAGGCTCAATACTTTCTGGCGGTTGACAGCGAGGCTCGTATCGTAGGTAGAATTGCTGCCATTATCAACCATCGTGCCAACGCACATTGGAACAAGAAACAGGTTCGCTTCGGCTGGTTCGATTTCGTGGATAATGTTGCGGTTTCCTGTGCCTTGTTGCGTGCGGTAGAAAACTGGGGCAAGAGCAAGGGAATGAACGAATGCGTAGGTCCGCTCGGATTTACGGATATGGACCGTGAAGGCTTGCTCATCGAGGGCTTCGACCGGAAGTCTACGATGTATATCAATTACAATTATCCTTATTACAAGACGCATCTGGAGAGTTATCCGCTCTATGAGAAGGATAACGACTGGTTGGAGTACCGCATCAGGATTCCGGAAGTGACGCCGGCTAAGTTTGCCAAGACTGCCCAGATGATAGAGAGCCGATATAATCTGCATGTGCATAAGTTCACCCGCCGGGAACTGACCTCGGGAGGAATGGGCAGGAAGGTGTTCGAAATCGTGAACGAAACTTACAAGAATCTCTATGATTTCCAGCAGCTTACGGAGAAGCAGATAGATGAATATGTAAATACTTATATCAAGAAGGCTGACTTGAACCTGGTAACGGGTGTGGTGGATGGCAACGCTGGCAACCAACTGGTAGCCTTTGGTGTTTCCTTCCCTTCGTTTACCGATGCGCTGTGCGAGATAGGCGATGGCAAGCTTTTCCCTACGGGTTGGCTGAAGGTGCTGAAGGTTCTGAAGTGGCACAAGACGGATACGGTAGATTTGCTCTTGATAGGTGTTCTTCCGGAATATCGCAAGAAGGGAGCCAACGCGCTTATTTTTGCCGATCTGATAGAGCAGTATCGCCGTTATGGCTTTAAATGGGCTGAGGCAATGCCGCAGATGGAGACCAATACCGGTGTTCAGAGCCAGTGGCAGTATCTGGAGAGCGAACAGCATCGCCGTCATCGCTGCTATAAGAAGAAGATTTAAAAGTCCCTGTTTTGAGCCGTTTAGGCGTAAAAAAGATAGAAAATGGGCTAAAAAGTTAAAAAAACTAACTCGCTCTAAATTGGACTTTGATTGAAAATCAAGAAGTTGGGCGTTTGCCTATATTATATAGGTAACAATATGGAAACGAGCGGACTTCTGCTCGTTTCTGTATTTTGCAATATGCAAAGAACGCCTCAATTCGGGGACAAAGATACGATATTTTTCTAAATATCCCATAACATGGTCTATGACCACAATTTGGTCGGCATTCTTCACCGTACTTAGGCGATGAGCCACAATCATAACCGTCTTGCCCTTATAGAATTTATTCAAGTTCTCCACGATGCTCCTCTCGTTGTTGGCATCAAGCCAGTTGGTCGCCTCGTCAAGGAAGATATAGTCAGGATTCTTATAATAGGTTCTGCAGTGTCCAAGATAAATCTTAAGTTCCGAATTACTTTGTTCACCACCCATAATTTTAACTTGCTGAACCTCGTTCAACAAATCCGTCACATTAACTTTTCCATTGTCTAAATATATTTAATTACACATTGGACTATAAAAGTCCCTTACCTTTTTTATTTTCATCCATAAACAATTCCTTATATTCATTTCGATGAGTTTTCTTTCTATTGTCCAAACGAAAGCGAACACGCAATAACAAAGTATTGTCATAAGTTCTCATCGATTGTCTTTTTTGTATATCCATAAAGTCTGTGCTAATCACAGACTTTTGCTCTCGCCTTATTCCAAAACGAAATGGTGGAATATACATAAGTGACACACTTACCCGGTTTTTCCAAAACATTTTATTTACTGCAGCCTGCCACAAATCCTGTCCATAATGCTCCCATCCATCAAGTAGCGGATTCTTTATCATCTGATGTCTATATTCTAATGAAAAATTTGTTCTCATTTTATCACTCCACCAACTCAAAGTACTAAGATATGACAAATTAGAGCATTTATTATTCAACCTATCCAGATATACCTTTAAAATCTGTCCACTTATCGTATTTTCCCATGTCAGATTTTTCAGGATATCCCAACTATATGATACCCATAAACCAAATCCTTTCTTGTTGGCATTAGCAAAGGTTTGGACATAGGTATTATCCGTTTCCTTATTATATAGTTGTTCAATACTATTATGCTCATATTCATATAGTCCACCCACTTGTAGCTTGTCCCAAAACGTCCCCATTATAGAAAAGCTATGACTTGTCGAAGCTTTTAGGCTAGGATTGCCCTGTGACTTCAACCATGTATCTACAGATGTCTTATTCGTAGACAACTGATATAGCTTAGGAGCCGCAACAGTCGTTTGATAATCTAACGAAAGTTGCATATTGTCATTTGGAACAAAAGATACAGACACTTGAGGCAAAAGTATCCACTTCTTCCAATTTGTTTCCATCCCTGTTTGGGAGACATATCCCAAGCCTGTTCCCCAATGAGCTAAAAGTCGTTCCGACATCTTGTAATCAAAATAAGTATAGAACACTTGATGGTTATTTGCATTTTCCAAAAGACTCAACCGTTGTTCTGCATCACTTACCTCATACTTACAAAAAGAGCCTATATAACCAAAGTTAAAGGATAACGCATCTGTCATCTGACTTTTGGCATCAAACTCTCCATGAATATAACGCTTACTATTCTTACTATATAGCGAAGATGTCAACAATCCATTTTCCAAGAATGTATTTCTTTGTTTACCAGACAAATACTCTACACCAAGAGATGCATACACATTCAACTTATCAAGCATGGAATTTTTATAAATCACATAAGACTTTATGTCTGAAGATTTCAAACTTTCAGCATTTTGCTCATCAATAGAAGCAATTTTCCCCGTAGATAGCCATTGAGTACCTGTATATTTTTGCTCATCAAAATTTGAATTCCATTCATAATTACCACTTAATGCTATTTGTTGTTTCTTACCGATTCTCCAATTTAAATTAGCAGCTACATTGTGAGTAACATTACCTTTGTGTTCATTCGGCTCATCCTCAAAAGTATCAAATATTTTTTGAGTTACTACACCAGCATATTGTTTTGAATATGCAACAGGATAGTTCCAATGAATTGTCGCCATACCATACCCTGCATTGAAATCTATATTCTTGTTTGAATATAGATATCTCATATTAGGTTGTTCATTAGCGATAATATTGTTACCATTTTCCGGAGACACAATAGTAAAATTATTAAATGCAATAGCATTTCCCTTATAATCATCTTTCAAAGCTATGCGAATTGTGTAATGATAGCCTAACATCTTATATCTAGCCGAAGGAAGCCTTACTACTTCTATTTTTGCCACATCCGTAGGAGCCAATGCCTGGAGATAGTCCTTGGAAGCAGGCACACCATTCACTTCAATTATTACTTTTGCATCCGAATAAACAGATATAGCATTAGCCAATTTATTGTAATCTACACCTGGTAATTTCGCCAACAAGTCATACACAGACATAGTTCCCTTTCGAATATCTGAATTTATATAATAGACATCCGAATACAGATTATGCTTCTTAGCTTTTACCACAACCTCGTTGAGAGTGACAGACTTAACAGTGTCTATTCTTATAGAATCTTGTCCCAAACAAATATTGCTGCTATTCAGGACAAAAAGAAGAACACATATTATCAACTTCATTTCACTTATCTTCTTTTGTTATACAATAACTCTAATATCATTTTGAAAATGAGCATCATGGGAAATCCGTTGTTAAACATAAGCTAAAGATTGACATCAAATGTCACTTTAGTATACACATTGCCTTTGCGTAGATATATCGAATATTTGCCATAAGGCCCATAGAGTTCATTTGGAGACTTACGCAAAGCCACTTTCAAATGTCCATTAGACAGACTTATTGCAAAGTCTTCACTCTTTCCGAAAAAACAATATTCTTCTGCACCAAGAGCATCAAACGACAATTGGTCGTCTAGTCCAAACAAGTTACCTATGTTAGTATCTTTTTGAGGCAATTCATTTTCATTAGACCAAGACGACATATATTCTACGACAGCGCCAATTTTGCCAGTTTCTTTCTCTAAGAAAGAAGATACCACAAACTGATAATATTTGCATCCTATCTCATATGCATTCTTATGAGAAGGAAAAGTCAAAACATTTTCGGTATTACAACATGCATACCGGTGATTTGGCAATACGCTTGTTTCGTTTGACAAGTTATCCAAATTTGGCATCGTCTTACTCGGGAAACTTGAAGAGATTCCCAAATCAACTACTTGCCAACTGTCAGACCGGAAATTCATCGAGCCGTTTATATAAACTCCCGTTTCACCTAACAGGGTCTTGCCATGATTCTCATCGAGCATATTCAGTGAGGGAAAAGATACCTGTGAAGTTTCATCTTCACTGCAACTTGTAGCAAACAGAGTAATGCACAAACTCAATGCCAACAAAACAAACATTTTTACATTCTTCATAACCTTGCCATTTAAATTGTTATTAATCACGGCTGCAAAATTACCCGTTTTTCCAATACATTCCTAATAAACCAGGTCTATTTCATTAACCTCTCACATATTGCATATAATTCTAAGATCTAAGCACTTACAGTTGCCGCCTTGATTTTCGAGGTCTAAAAAACGCCATATAGCCCCTATCTCTAGAAGTTTTCTATGTAGTTACGAAGCGAAAAATGCTCATTTTTAATGCCAACCTTATCCTTGTACAAGAACAATTTTTGCTTAATTGCTTTCTCGCTAATACAATAGATAGAAGCCAACGCTTTTTGCGACAGCTTTAAACGCAACAGCATCATTAGACGTAAATCGGTCTTAGATAAATTCGGATGTTTTTGCTTGAGTCGTTTTACAAATAGGTTTTCCACACTATTTAAAAACACCTCCAATTCGTCCCAATCACTCTCTGACAACACAATGTGCTTATTCTCATTTGGAACTATCGAATTTAATTTTTCTACAACATCTATTTTCTTTTGTAAATAATTACGCATCACAGATAGTTGAATCTCTTTATGCGAAAGTTCCTCTTGGTGTATTTTTTCCTGCATTTGTTGCTTTTGGAGAAGAACCTCTCTTTCATTCTCCATACGTAGTTTTATCTGGTGCTTATATGATTTATAAACATATAAAATAAATATGACTACTATAAAACACAATAAGACTATCAAACTAAACACCCACTGCTGTATTTCTGCTTTACCTTGCATTTTAGCTCTTTCACTTTCCTTTTTCAAAAAGGATGTATAATAAGCAGCCTTACCTTGTAATGCAGTTCGATACATATCCTCCAAATAATGGTACGCCGAATCGCTAAAACTTTTAGCAGACTTGAAATCATGCGCTTTCATAGCTGCTTGACTTTGAAAATAAAACACAGAATAGCGGTCTTCTGCCGTTTTTGGCATTGCTTGTTTTAATAAACTAAAGGCTTGGTTTAACGAATCTACAGAGATATAAGCAGAAGCAAATGTCAACAGACAAGAAAATCTATTTGCTGCATTCAAGTCATAAGCCAATCGTGCATAATATAAACAACTATCTTTTTCACCCATCTCCTTAAATGTACTAGCTAGATCTTGCCTTACATAAGACAACAAGTAGCTATCGCCAGCTTTCATTGCTATTCTATATGCTTTTCTCTCTTCTTCTAAAGCATGCTGCAAGCTATCAACATAAAAGAAGTTCTCACCCAATCTCAAACGTGCTGCCACCTTATTATATATAGTAACATTTGCCATAGAGTCATACATCTTCACCAAAGCTTTAGCATAGTTCAAAGCTTTGTAAGGTGCCAGCTGTTCTTCTACTTCAATCAGCTTATCCAATGCCAAGCATTTTAAATTTATATTATGGAGGCTGTCAGATATGGAATACGACTTTTCCAGGCAACTCTTTGCCTGCTCCATACTATCATTCAGCAAAAAGTATTTTCCCATATAATACAAGGATGAAGCATAAAGAGAATCTTCTTGGTGACCCTCATACCAATCATACGCTATGCGAATCAAGGAATCGTTATCTACATCCAAGCCCGACTTATCTTGTGCCATATAATAAATGAGGGCATACTTCGCCATATCTTTATCTGAGAGTTTACCTTGATTGATACGGTTCAAAAAGGCCAAGGCACTATCTGGCTTAGACTCTGCCAACGTATAAGCTAAGTCTAACTCTCTCTTATGACTTTGATGACATGATACCAACACCGAAAGCATCATAAAAAACAATATCGTAAACGAAATACTTCTTCCCATATTTAGTATAATTACATTCTGGGCGCAAAAATACAAAATATTTTTCAATATTAGAACTAAATACAGTCTAAAATACAAAGTCTGCAGAAAAAAACAATACAACTGATTATCAGGTATATGTATTCTATTTATAATAAAATGGGGTCTAAATAATAGTAGTATTTTCACATTATCAACCGTTTTGCATCAGGTAAAAGAGTCTTGCATTTGGCTGCGTTAGAGCTTTATGTTAGCGAATCTAACTCATAGTTTTGTGGTTCTCAACTCATAGTTTTCCGGTTAGCAACTCATAGCTTTCCGGTTGAAAAAATTAAGAATGCATCGCGATATGATGAAAAATGGCTGTAAAATGGCTGTTTTTTCCGTCGCGATGCATTATTTTTTCCGTCGCGACGCACCAATTCTTCCGTCGCGACGCATTAATTGTCCCCTCGTGAGGCGTCATTGAAGCCTCCTGCTGGTCATCATTTAAGCCTCTTATCTGTCTTAATATAAGGCACTTATCTGTCTTAATATAAGGCACTCGTCAAGATAAAAAGATGTGCTCTGGAAAGAGAAAATTAAGATGTGGGTTAACAGGTTAACAGTTAACACCCCAAAAATGCATACTTCCATCCACACACTTATATAAAAATAAGTATATATATATTATTATATAATAAGGTACGCGAGGGGGACTATGCAAAAAACAGCTGTTAACTGTTAACCCTGTTAACCCCCCAATGAAAAGTTGATAGTTAAATATAATATTCTGCCGAATCAACCAAACCGGCTCTCAGCGCATATTTTGTAGCCTCGTGAACGTTGTTTACGCCCAGCTTGCGGAAGATGTTCTTGCGGTGGGTATTGACCGTATGGAAGCTTGAAAAGCGCTTCTCGGCTATTTCTTTCGTCGTCATTCCCAGCGCAATGTCCTTCAGAATCTCTGTCTCGGTCTTGGTGAGGTTGATTTTCTCCTGCTCCTCCTGTTTCGGAGCCAGAAGAACCTCCATCATGCGCTGGCAGACAAAACGGTTGCTTGCCACACAAAAACGTATCGCCTCCTTGAGTTCCATTAGCGAACACTCCTTCAGCAATACGCTGAACTGCGTACTGCTGGCGATGAGAATCTTAACGAAATCGGTACTTAAATCCTCACTGAACAGTAGCCAGCGCGTGTATGGGAAACGCTGGTTTAAAATAAGTAACTCGGCAGCATCATTGATGTCGAAAAGGGTGTAGTCGAGTATTACGACCGTATCCTCATTCTCCCTTAAGGCAAGCATCAGGTCTGCCTTGTCTTCGACGGTCCGGGTTTCCAACCCCTCCATCTTACTGATCACATAGCTCAATCCGGCTCTTGTAATATCCTGTTTGTCTGCTAATAGAATCTTCATTGTGTTTACTCTCTTATATGTTGTTTATATATGTACGCAGATGCCTTGATGCAATAAAAAAACTGCATCAAGGCATCTTTTTTCTTATTAGAATGACATGAGGAAGCCCATACGGATGCCCCATTTTGAGATGTTTGCATGGTCATAATAGTTGAGGCGGCGAACATAATCGATTCCGAAGAACTTGAAGATGTTGTGCACGCCGGCTACAAACTCCCAGTATGGCGTCTTGCCAAAGGTATAGGAGTTGGTAGGGAATTTGAAGAGCTTCTCATCATTGAGGTTCTTGCCCGGGTCGTTCTTGCTGGTCAAATCGCCCCAAACACCCTTGATGGCTACATATTCACGCCACTTCAGCTTCTTGATGAGCGGAATGCGGTTGAGCAGCTTGCCGTTCATATCCCAGGCTACTGACCAGAACAGCTGGCGGTCGCTCAGGAACTCCCAGTCCTTCATCATGCTGATGGTTGCCTCCTGCTCAAAGATAGAGAGGTTGACCGGTGGCTGGATGAGCATGGTGAAAGGCACTTTGCTCCACTGCGCCTTGCCCACGATGTTGAAATCCATATAACCGAAGCTTCCCAGCCACTGGCGCTTGTAAATGCCCAGCGTGGTGAGGTTGCTCTGATACTGGCCGCCCATGAATCCGTCTAAGCCCATGGTGTGGCGAAGCGAGATTTCAGGACTGTCGAGGTTGATAGGCAGGCGCTGCTGCTTGGTGTTGACATAGGTGACACCTGGGTTGTAATCTAAGCCTACACTCGCCTCTGTGGTGCGTATCTTGCGTATTTCCTCTCCGTTGCTCACCCTGTAGTAGTGGAGATTGCCCACGGTGCGGTTGCTCTGCCAGCGGAGGCTGGTGTCGAAGCGGAAACCCCAGTCGGTTTCGTAGGTGAAGGTCACCTTCTGGCGGTGATACTGATACATCTGGTCCTGCGTAGTGGCACGGAGGGTCATGAAGAAGTTGTCCTTGTTGTGCAGCAGGTTATCATCGGATGGAGATGTAATATCATGCCCCAGTTCGAAGGTAAGCTTGCGCATCGGGAACTCGAACGGACTGTTCTTCTTCTTGTTGAACGAATAGGTGAGCACATGGCCGTAATACCACTTGTTGCTCTTCAGACCATAGGCGCCGTAACCATCCCAGAAGAAGTGAGGGTTGAGGGCTGCCATCGTTCTGCCCGCCAGACGCAGGCGCACGCCGTCTACGTAGTTGTTGGAGAGGAACGTGTTGATAGGTCCCAGGTCGAAGAGACTGCGGCGGTCGTTGATGATGCTGTCTCTTTCAACACCCAGACTGTCTTTCACCGTTATCTTTTTGCCCTTGGTATGAGCCACTTCCACATAGTTCTCCATCAGGGCTCTCACACCGAAGATGATGTATTTGAATCCCTTGGAGTTCTCCATGCGGTGGATAAAGCTGTCCATCGACGATTCGCTCTTCGTGAGGCCCACCTGCCGATATTTGTTCCAGTAAGCCTCATCGCGGTTCATCGCATCCATATCGTGCCTGATCTTCGCCTTGCCCTTGAAGAGCTGCTTCGGCAAGGCATCGAAGGCATAATCGGTGATTCGCGTGTTTCGCACTACCAGCAGGTCTTGAAGGAGCTTGTTGACGTGCAGTTCGGCTATCATATCGTCTTTAGAGAGCACCCACTCGCCGTTGTCGAGTTTGGTGTACTCCTGTTCAATCTTCATGTCAGTAACCCAGTTTACATCGCTGTTGTGAGGCATGTAGAGGTTACATTTCTTCACGTGCAGGCTGCTGTCGGCAAGCACATAGAGTTCGCCTCGGAATCCGAAGTCCTGGCTGTTGGCTGGGATAAACTGCAGATGGTAGCACAGGTCTCTTTCCACATACACCGTATCTTCGATGTAATAATGGTAGAAGCTGATGGCTGTTCTACCGATAGGAGATGGGAAGGGATACTGCAGCAGACGCACGTAATCATCGTAGATGTCCACATCGGTGAACACCTCTTTCAGGGCGGTGTTGAGAATCTCTCCGGTCTGGATTACCTGTCCGATTCCATTGCTCTGCTGACCCTTGATGATGTCCTTTTCGGTCTTCGGATCTTTGCGGTAAATATGCTGTGAAACAGTCTCGTCGATGCTGACAGGCAGGGTGAGCTTTCCGTTGTACGGAGAGGTTTCTACCTGGTCGAGGAGATACTGGCGGCGCTGGAAGAACTTGCTCTCGAGCTGTTCTTTCTTCAGGTCGTTGAGCGCGAGCGTAATCTTCTGATACTTATCATATTGCACATAGTCGTGGTTGCTCAGATCGCTCTTTTTCTTGGCAGCAATCACGCGCCGCATCAGTTCTACGGCAGGATTATCCTTACGCTTGTAGCGGCCTTTTTTCGATTTCACCACCACTTCGGTAAGTTTGTGCGTATCGTCTTTCAGTTTGATTTCCAGAAAGTTGGTCTTTTCGTCAACCTTCACCGATGTGCTCTTGTAGCTCAGTGCGCTTACGGTGAGCATGAGTCCCGGCTTCTTATCAATGGTAAACTTACCTTCTCCGTTGCTTGAAACCGCGATTTTATGTCCTTTGTATTGCACGCTTGCATACGGTACGGCAAAACCGTCGTCATCGATGACACGGCCTGTTATCTTCTGCTGAGCCATCATCTGAAGCGTAGAAATCATCAGAAGGATGACTGTAAAATATAACTTTTTAATACCTTTCATTTTTTATACCTTATTATATATAGGGGCTCTCCGCCCATGATTTAATCTATTATCTGTCAAATTCCTCGCCCCACATGCCCCGCAAGAGCCGAAGTTTGAGGATGCTTTATTGGCTTTCAGGATGCAAAGTTATAACATTATTCGTAAATAGACGCAAAAACCTATTCATTATTTCAGTTTTTTATGAGATTTTCAGAAAAAGGCTTCCATGCAGTTCCTTCTGCTGCCTGTTCTTGCTCTTCGCCGTGCGAGCCTAAGTGGTATAAAACCCCTTCATATTGCTCTATTTCACCTGTTTATCTGTCAATATATGATGAAATTCAGAAAAATAACAGAAAACTATTTGGTTAATTTAATTTTTTAGCGTAATTTTGCACACTGAAATTTGAAGAAGTAACGCCCTTCTGCGGGCTTATTAAACATTAAGAGAATGAATAACAAGGGAAATCTTACCGACGAGCGGCCTCCTTTGCTGCCCGTCATCATAGGCACCGGTTTCGGCAGTGGCTTCTGGCCTTGGGGACCGGGAACGGCTGGCTCTGTATTGGCAACCCTCATCTGGGCAGCCCTGGCTTACGGACTCGGTATTACGGGCGAGAGTCTGCAGAGTATCACCTTCTTTCTCGTCATTGTTTCTACCATTCTGGGCACTTGGGCAACAGCGCAGTTGCAGCCTTACTGGGGCGAGGATCCCAGCCGTGTGGTCATCGATGAGATGGCTGGCGTGTGGATTCCCCTGTCGTTGCTAACCCCGCTTACGGCACAGGGCGAAGTGAAAGATGCCTGGTGGTGGGCATTGGTGGCACTTGTTCTCTTCCGCTTCTTTGATATGGTGAAACCGCTGGGCATCAAGAAACTGGATAACAGGCAGGGCGCCTTCTACGTGATGGCTGATGATCTTCTGGGCGGCCTCTATGCAGCCGTTTCTTTAATCATCATCAAAATCATACTGGTTTCGGCTGGAATCATCTAGTCTGGCATTTCTTAATGCAGACAAATTCTTAAAGAAACAAATTCTTAAACAGACATTTCTTAAACAGGCAATAAAAAATAGATAAAAATATGAATTATAGAGATTTCTTACAAAAAGTTATCTATGCCATCATCAATCCACTTATCAAGGCGATGATAGCAGTAGGTATTACTCCTAACATTGTCACCTTCGTAGGATTCCTGGGCAATATCGTGGCAGCCGGTTTCTTCCTCGATGCTGCATGGATGCTCGGAACTGAGCAGGCTGATTATGCATCTTGCATGGTTACTGTAGGATGGGGTGGATTCATCATCCTCGCAGCCGGTCTCTTCGATATGATGGATGGCCGATTGGCACGTATGAGCGGCAAGAGCAGTCTCTTCGGTGCACTCTGGGATTCTACACTCGACCGCTACAGCGAGCTGGTAAGTCTCTTTGGCATCTGCCTCATCTTCGTACGTATGCAGGGTGATATGACCTGGTTCTGGATGGGCGTAGTCACCTTTGCAGCGATGATCGGTTCTGTGATGGTAAGTTATGTCCGTGCCCGTGCTGAGGGTTTGGATATTGAGTGCAAGGTAGGGTTCATGCAGCGTCCTGAGCGCGTTGTAGTTACCGCCGTTACTGCGATGATTACCGGCTTTACAGGCAATATCTGGTGGCTGGCTGGCGGAATGATTCTGATTGCCGTTCTGGCAAACATCACCGCTTTCTGGCGCATCTGGCATTGTTATGTTGTGATGAACGCTCATAAATAATAAACTCAAGTTCTATCAATAAAAAAGTAGAAAAAAGTGTTTAGTATCTATCTGATTATCCTCCTGGCGGTACTCGCAGCCTGGAAGAAGACACGCCGTTTTGCCTTCTATTTTCTGCCTTGGTTCCTCTTTGGAATCATCTACGATTCGATGCGCCTTTATCCTAACTATATGGTGAACGATATTGACGTGGCGAATCTCTATCATGCAGAAAAGTCGCTCTTCGGCATTGCAGCTTCATCCAGCGCAGAACTGCAGGCTGTAGCCGACCATAGCCAGCTGATGATTCCGGGCGAATACTTCAAGGTTCATCATTGCGGTTTTGCTGATTTCTGGGCAGGCATCTTCTATCTCTGCTGGGTTCCGGTGCCTATCGCGTTTGCCCTTTATCTGTATCTTACGAAACAGCTTAACTGGTTCAGGCGTTTCTCCTGGGCTTTCCTGCTGGTGAATGTCATCGGCTTCATCGGCTACTACATCTATCCGGCAGCTCCGCCCTGGTATGCGATGAACTATGGTTTCAAGGCTGTGCTCAATACACCGGGCAATGTGGCTGGTCTGGGCAGATGGGACGCAATGACCGGACTGCACGTGTTCCACGGACTCTACGGCAAGAATGCTAATGTCTTTGCTGCCGTGCCTAGCCTGCATGCTGCTTATATGTTCCTCACCACGATTTATGCTGTGATGAGCCGTAAACGCTGGTATACGGTGGTGCTCTTTGCCTGCATCTGTCTGGGAATCTGGTGGACGGCAGTTTATTCCGGTCATCATTATATCATCGATGTCATGTTGGGTATTCTTACTACGATAGTAGGCGTACTGCTAATGGAATCCAAGAGAATATGGGCAAGATTAAAGAAGAACTCGTAACCTTCGGCAAGGCGGAACTGACCGCCTCCTGCGCCTCAGTGATAGACTTCGGACTGGCATTCTTCCTCTCAGATATCGTGGGTATTTATTACGGACTTGCCAATGCGCTGGGAGTGATAAGTGGCGGCATTACCAACTGCATACTGAATTACCGTTATGTGTTCGGCGATTCCAAGAGCAAGAAAAAGAGTGTAGCCTGGCGCTATTTTATCATCTGGGGCATCAGCTGGATGCTCAATTCGGGCGGCACTATCGCCCTGACCGAATTTCTGAATGCGCACGAACATATTCAGCTGCATTATATGATTCCGAAGAGTATTGTATCTCTGCTGGTAGCGATATTCGTTAACTATCCCGGACAGAAGAAATTTGTTTTTAAGCAGTAATAACCATATCAGATGGGGGCAGTATTCAGTATGTGCCCTCATCTTTTTTTGTATCCTATCAGGTAATCTGTTGACATCGGGACATAAAAAAAAGAGTTTGGATTGTCTCCCGACATTCCAAACCCACGCTTGTTTCTAACTAACTTATTATCAACTATTCATTACTTTTCAGTTTGCAAAATTACGAGTTTTTTTCTTATAAAATAAATTTTTTCAGAAAAATAATAACGTAAACGTTTTCGTTTTCGAAAGAAATTGTTATCTTTGCAGAGAATTCACTAACTTTGCTGTCGGAAAGACAAAATATGCAGAATATGTGAATACAAAATGTATATCGATAATAAGCATAAACTGAATATGAAACAACGAAGAACATCTTTGAAAGACCTCGCCGACCGACTTGGCGTCAGCATAGCAACTGTATCTAGAGCCCTGCGAAACAGCCATGAAGTGGGTGAGGAGATGACTCAAAAGGTGAAAAGCCTTGCCAAGGAGCTCAATTATCGACCAAACCCCTTTGCACAGAGCCTCAGAAAAGAAGCACCTAGGGTGATTGGTGTAATTGTGCCAAACCTGGTGACTCATTATTATGCTGCCGTGCTGGATGGTATAGAAGATTATGCCGTAAGGAATGGTTATTCGGTGATCAGCGCCAATAGCCACGAGAATACAGAACACGAGAAGAGAGCGGTAGAAAACTTCCTGAATATGCATGTGGAAGGCATCATCGCCTGTCTGGCACAGGATACGGTCGACTATTCTCATTTCGAGCAGTTGCATAAGATGGGAGTTCCACTGGTGTTCTTTGCCCGTTGTTGCTTAGAAGATAAGTTCTCCCAGGTAGTAGGCAATGGTGATGTTGCCGCCCAAGAGGCTACCCAGCATATGATAGATACCGGTTCGCGCCGCATCGCCTTCATCGGCGGTCCAAACCATCTTGATATGGTACGCCGCAGAAAACACGGTTATCTGGAGGCTCTGAGAGAGAACCGCATCCCTATCGACCGTGACCTCGTGGTTTGCGACAAAATCGATTTCGATGTGGCACGAAACGCTACCCTCCGTCTCCTCGAAAAGGAGGACAGACCTGATGCCATCCTCGCCTTTAACGATATTATCACTTATGCCGCCTTCGATGCTATCAAGGAAAAAGGGCTCCGCATACCAGAGGATGTTGCTATCATCGGTTTTACCGATGGTGATACTGCTGCCTTCGTTACGCCGAAACTCTCGGCTATCATGGACAAGGCACACGAACAGGGAACCACAGCCTGTGATCTACTCATGAGAAGTATCAATGGAGATGAAAAAATCTACAAGAAAGTGGTACCGATGATACTGAAAATACGCGAAAGTTCTGAAAAAAAAGACGTGAAATAAAACCTATTATAGAAATAATTCCTATTTTATAGAACTGTAAATTAAGCCTACGATTATGATGATAAAAAAACAAAACTACTTGAAACATGCCATCGTGCTGTTTCTGCTCTTGCTGCTCATGCAGCCGGGTAGGGCATGGGCTGCCTATGAAAACATTGAGTTCAGCAGCCTCACCAATCATGATGGACTTACGAACAGTCAGGTGGGTGCCATCCTCAAGGACACCAGAGGCTACATCTGGTTCGGTACCCAGTCGGGACTGTGCCGCTTTGACGGCTTCCGTATGAAAACTTTCTATTATAGCAATACTGATGATAAGTCGCTGTCTAACAATTCGGTAGATGAACTTCAGCAAGACTATGATGGAAATATCTGGGTGCATACCTCTGTGGGTTACAGCATCTACAAATATGATGAAGAGCAGTTTAACCGCAAACCGGAAGAATGGCTCAAAAACATCCATGTGCAGGGACCTCCTTACAAACTCCTGATAGATAAGGATAAGAACATGTGGATAGCTGTCTACGGGCAGGGACTCTACTATCATAATGCCAAAACCAGGAATACCTACCTTTTTAAATTTACCAAAAAGGCTCAGCCGGGCTGTCTGAAAGAGGGAAATATCAGTAAAATAACCGAGGTTGACGGCGATGCGCTCATTACCTATGGTGATGGTACAATCTGCCGTGTCAACGGACAGAAACTGAAGGTTCTCTGGTACAATTCCTTCCTTGCTAACCATAAAGCTGCCGGTGATAATGGCGCCTATACTTTCTATGATGGTATAGGTGGTTTCTGGGTTTCTGTAAGTAATGCCAATTACGTGTATCAGTCTAAAACTGGAAAATGGACCGATGCCCGTTCTTATCTTACAAACATGGGCATTGATATTCCTTGCCCAACCCATATTCTGATGCGCGATATTGCCCGCGATAAGGCAGGCAATCTCTGGGTGGCTTCCGACCATAACGGTCTCTTCTTCGTTGATTTCAAACGCAAAATCTGCCGTCAGTATGTTCATTCCGAAGCAAAGGGAAGTATCGTTGACAATTCCCTGCAGAAGATTTATGTGGATGATGAGGGAGCTATCTGGGTAGGTAGTTACAAGAACGGCGTGGCTTATTATTCGCCTGACGCTCAGAAATTCACAACTGTTCCGCTTGGTGATGTGTGTACAATCACGCAGGATCTGAATGGTAATCTCTGGTGTGGAACCAATGATAGCGGTATTGTTTGCTACAGTCCGCTTACCGGACAGAGCTGGCGATTCTCACAGGCTGAAACCGGTCTGACTTCGGATATTGTGGTCAGCAGCGTAACCATGGCTGATGGTACGATGTATTTCGGAACCTTCAATGGGGGACTTGCCCAATATAAAAATGGTAAATGGAAGAGTTTTCAGGCAGCTCCTGGCGGACTTGCCAATAACAGCGTCTGGTGTCTTGCCGAAGATCCGTATCATCGCCTGATTATCGGAACCTTGGGCTCAGGCTTCCAGATTTATAATCCTGAGAGCGGAAAGTTTACAACCTACAATGTTCAGAATTCGGGTATTACCAGCGATTTTATCAACTCGCTCTTCCTGCCGAATAAAGATGAAATTCTGATAGGTCATTCGCAGAACTATTCTATCTTTAATTTCGGAACCCGAAAGGTAACCAATGTGAATACAACCAAGGACGGACAGCCTTTCCCGAGTCCTTCCCTGAATTACATGATGAAGGATAGCCGAGGCATCTTGTGGATGGCTTCGCCTGCGGGCGTCACCATGTATGATGAGGCTTCAGGACAGTTGGAGTCAATCAATGACCTCAATGGTACGCAGGGCACGGTAGGCTGTATGGTGCTCGAAGATAAGCAGCATAACATCTGGCTGGTTTCTGAATTTATCGTTACCCGTGTTACGCTGACCAAGAACAATCAGGGCAAATGGGACATTACGATGATCAGCTTCAATTCGCTTGATGGCTTGCAGAGCCGCCAGTTTAACCAGCGTTCTGCCTGTCTGATGAGAAATGGAGCCATCGCCATCGGCGGTCAGGATGGTATTAATATCATCAATCCTGCCAAGATCCTTCCTGCCCAGAAACATGCAAAAGTCTTGTTCAGCGGTCTCGTACTCTTCGATCATCCGCTCAAGGCTGGTGAGGAGTTTGAAGGAAGAGTGCCTCTGGCTAAATCGCTGGATACCAACCCGGAACTGGATCTCAGTTATAAGGATAAGGCGTTTACCATACAGCTGGCTTCCGACCAGGTAAGTATTCCTGCCCGCTGCCGCTTCCTCTATCGCATGAAGGGACTTGATGACAAATGGATGCTGACAGCGGAGGGACGTCCGGAGGCTACCTTTACCAATCTCTCTTCAGGCAGTTATGTCCTGGAGGCAAAGGTGGTGAATGCTGATGGTAGTGTGAGCGAAGAGGTGAGCACGCTCAAGATTCATATTCACCCGCCTTTCTATCTCTCTATATGGGCGTTCATCGTATATATTATATTAATAGGTGTAGCTTTCTATCTCTATCGTAAACGTATGCTCGAAAAGCAGCGTGTTAAATTCGAACTCCAGAGCAAGGAAGATAGTATCAAGAAGACCAAGGAGTTGAACGAACTCAAACTCAACTTCTTCACCAATGTGAGCCACGAACTCCGTACTCCGCTCACCTTGATTATCTCGCCGCTGGTCAATATGATTAGAGAAGAAAGAGATGAAAGTAAACGCAGAAAGCTGGAGATGATTCATCGCAATGCTACCCGTTTGCTCAATCTGGTAAACCAGATTCTCGACTTCCGCAAGATAGACCAGAATAAGGAAAAACTTACCCTGTCGCATATCGACATTGTGAGCTTCGTTGACAATATCTGTACTTCGTTCCGTACTTTGGCAAACAGCAAAGTAACGCTTGCCTTCGATTCTACGGTGCCTAGTCTGCAGATGTCGTTTGATGCTGATAAGGTAGGAAAAATCGTGAACAACCTCTTGAGCAATGCCTATAAGTTTACGCCAGATGGAGGATTTATCACCGTTTCTCTGAGTGTTGCACTCCGCCAGCGTGTAGGAGACAAGGATTCGGATATGCTCCGCATCTCAGTATCTGATACGGGCAAGGGCATCAGCGATAAAGAGAAGGAACATGTGTTTGAGCGTTTCTATCAGATTAATGGTACTGAAATGCAGCCGCAGGGTGGTAGCGGAATAGGCCTGAACCTGGTAAAGAAGTTTGCCGAACTGCATGGCGGTAAAGTAGATGTTACAGATAATCCAAGCGGAGGAACCATCTTTATGGTAGACCTTCCGATAGAGAGCAGTACCACCTCTAATTCTACTGCACATCTCGGTTCCTTGCGAGCAGCACCTATCATAACCACGGTGCATCAGGCTGCTGATGAGGATCCGGATGCAGGTAAGAACGTTCTCTACGGAATGAGTAAACATGCGCATCAGCCTGGAGAATCGATGATCAAGAAGCCGGTAGTGCTCCTCGTTGACGACAGTGAGGACTTCCGTGAGTTTATGAACGAAGTATTGACAGACTATACGGTTGTTGAGGCTGTCAATGGTCAGGATGCCTGGAACAAGATTATCGACCGTCGTCCAGACATCATCCTGAGCGATGTGATGATGCCTGTGATGGATGGTAACGAACTCTGCCGGATGTGTAAGGACAATGACGAAACAACAGCCATACCTTTCATCATGCTCTCAGCCCGTATGGGAGATGAGCAACGCAAGGAAAGTCTGAAGTGTGGTGCTGACGAGTATATTGCCAAACCATTCGATATTGATATGTTGAATCTCTGTATTCTGAACCTCTTGAAGAAACGCAAGAATGTAAGCACAGAATATGTAATAACAGAGGCCGACCGCAAATTTATCGATGAGGTGAATGCTTATATCCGCGATCATATGAGCAATCCTGAAACATCGGTAGAATCGCTCAGTACTCATCTTTGCATTTCACGCGTACAATTATATAAACGCATGATTTCGCTGACGGGTATTACACCTTCTGAGTATCTCAGAACCAAGCGTATCAAATTTGCAGAGCATCTGCTGCGTTCGGGCGACTTGAACATCAGTGAAATAGCCTATAAGGTGGGATTCAATAATCCACGTTATTTTACTAAATACTTCCAAGAGGCGTATGGCGTTACGCCGTCTCAATATCGTAAAAATCTGTCAGAATCAGAGTAGTTTACGCATCTGATTAACATTTTATACACATACAGATAACATTTGCGCACAAAGATACGGGAATTTTCTCGTATCTTTGCCGCAGATTTTTAAACTTTCCTTTAAACGTATAAAATGAGACTAACTAAAACATTATTGATTTCAGCAGTGCTGCTGATGAGTGCCACAGGCATGCAGGCAGCCGGTTTCAACCAGAATGGTAATTATCTCACTGTTCAGTTGAAGCAACACCAGAATTTTGGTCCTAGTCAGATTCGCCTCCAGGTGGTGAGCGATAAGATTATCCGTGTTCAGGCTACAGCCGAACAGAGTTTCCGTAATAAACAGAGTCTGATTATTGTGCCTCAAAACAGCAAGGCAAAGTATAAGGTGGAAGAGCAGGGAGACAATCTCATCATTACCACTGCAGCTATGCGTGCTGTCATGAACGAGGCTACGGGTCAGATTACCTTCTATGACCTGAAAGACAATGTCCTTCTCAATGAGGTTGCACAGGGCGGAAAGACTTTCAAGCCGTTCACTGTGCCTGATCGTGAAATCGGTGTAGACATTGCCAAGGTTCCTGAAGCACAGAAGCACGGATGGTCATGGCGTGCGCTCTTCAACTCTCCTGATAACGAGGCGTTCTATGGTCTCGGTCAGCATCAGAGTGAGGAACTCAACATGAAGGGTAAGAACGAAGACCTCTTCCAGTATAATACTAAGGTGAGTGTTCCTTTCGTTATTTCTAATAAAAACTACGGCATCCTCTGGGATTCTTATTCTTATTGCCGTTGGGGTAATCCGGAAGATTATCTCCAGCTCAACCGTGCCTTCAAACTCTATGATAAGGATGGTAAGGAAGGTCAGCTGACAGGTACTTATGTGGACAAGAACGGGCAGAAGATTGTTCGAGGCGAAGATAGCATTTACTTTGAGTATGCAATGCCTGAGGCTTCTGAGGTTTGCAACAAGACAGATAATGGCGGTATTCAGAACCTGCCAAAGGGCTTCGCACTGAATGGTTCCAAGGTGGTGTATGAGGGTTATGTGGAAGCTCCAACCAACAGCTTCTATCAGTTTATCCTCTACTATGCCGGCTATATGAAGATTTATATCGATGGCAAACTGGTAGTTCCTGAGCGCTGGCGTACAGCATGGAATCCGAACTCTTATAAGTTTGAAACTCCAATCAAGAAGGGCGTAAAGACTCCTATCCGCATCGAGTGGCAGCCAGATGGTGATGTTTCTTACTGTGGACTTCGCGTAGCAGCTCCTCGTTCTGAGGCAGAGAAGAACCAGTTGAGCATCTGGAGTGAAATGTCGCCGGATATGGACTATTATTTCATCGCCGGTCAGAATCTCGATGAGGTGATTTCCGGTTACCGTACGCTTACCGGCAAGGCTTCGCTTTATCCTAAGTGGACCCTCGGTTTCTGGCAGAGCCGTGAGCGCTATCAGAGCAGCAAGGACATCGAGGACAACATGAAGAAGTTCCGCGACCTGCATATTCCTGTAGACAATATCGTTCAGGACTGGAACTACTGGAAACTGGATTCATGGGGAAGTCATGAGTTTGAGGCTGCACGCTATCCAAACCCACAGGCGATGCTCGACAGCGTACATGCGATGAATGGCCGCTTCATGATTTCCGTATGGCCTAAGTTCTATGATACGGTCAAGAACTATAAGGAACTCGACAGCAAGGGTTGGATGTATCATCAGGCTATCAAGGATGATATTCACGACTGGCTCGGCTTCCGCGGTTCATTCTATGATGCCTATTCTGATGGTGCCCGCAAGATGTTCTGGCGCCAGATGGACGAGAATCTTTATACCAAGTATAAGTTCGGAATCGATGCATGGTGGATGGATGCATCAGAACCAAACGTTCGTGACTGTACCCCGATGTGGTACCGCAAGGCTCTTTCCGGTCCTACAGCCCTCGGTACATCTACCGAATATTTCAATGCTTACAGCATCGTGAATGCTGATGCTATCTATAACGGACAGCGCAGCGTGAACCCTAACCAGCGTGTTTTCCTCCTGACCCGTTCCGGTTTTGCCGGTGAACAGCGCTACAGTACGGCTACCTGGTCTGGCGATATTGCTACCCGTTGGGAAGATATGCGTGCCCAGATGACAGCCGGTTTGAACTATTCTATGGCAGGTCTGCCTTTCTGGGGAATGGACCAGGGCGGTTTCTGTGTAGAAAACCGTTATGTGGCTGCCCAGCAGGAGTTCGATAAGACCGGTAAGGAAAATGCTGACTTGAAGGAATGGCGCGAGTTGCAGGCGCGTTGGAACCAGTTCGGTTGCTTCGTACCTCTTTATCGTACTCATGGTCAGTGGCCTACCCGTGAGGTATGGAACATTGCTCCGGCAGATCATCCGGCTTACAAGACCATCGTGGCTTACGATAAACTCCGTTACCGCCTGATGCCTTACCTCTACAGTATGGCGGGTATGGTTCATTTCAAGGACTATACGATGATGCGTGGTTTGGTGATGGACTTCAACGGCGATGATAATGTTTACGACATCAAGGACCAGTGGATGTTCGGTTCAGCTCTCATGGCTTGTCCTGTAGGCGAGTATCAGAAGTACAGCCGCAATGTTTATCTTCCTAAGCAGAAGGGCTGGTATGATTTCTATACAGGTAAGCACTATGCCGGTGGACAGACTATCGTAGCTGATGCGCCTTTCGATAAGATTCCTGTCTTTGTTCCAGAGGGTTCTATTCTTCCAGTGGGTCCAGAGATGGAGTGGAGCGATCAGAAGAAGGCTGAACTCATCGACCTCTATGTCTATGCAGGCAAGGACGGTTCTTATACACTCTATGAGGATGAGGGAACCAACTACAACTACGAGAAGGGTAAGTATGCTATGATTGACTTCAAGTATAATGATGCTCAGAAGACCGTTACTATCGCTGCCCGTAAGGGTTCTTTCGACGGTATGCTACAGAAGCGTCGCTTCAATATCGTACTTGTTAGTGATAACAACCAGCAGGGTATCAGCCTCGCCAAGGCGCCTAAGGGCAAGATGGTGAAGTATGCTGGTAAGGCAGTTACTGTAAAACTGAAGTAATATGAAGAAGATATTTGCTTTAGCAATCTTTCTATTGGGCGCTCAGTCGTTGAGCGCCCGTGAACGCCAGTCTTTTGATAAAGGCTGGCTTTTCACTTTAGCAGATAGTGCTGGAATGTCAAAGTCTGATTATTCAGACCGGCATTGGCGAAGTTTGAATCTTCCTCACGATTGGGCGATAGAGGGCGATTTCTCTCCTTCGAATCCTTCGGGAGCCAGTGGTGGTGCATTGCCGGGCGGCATCGGATGGTACCGTAAGCACTTCTCGGTGAATCCGAAGGAAAAGTATGACCGGTTTACCATCACCTTTGATGGAGTATATATGAATTCTACCGTGTATATCAATGGGCATAAACTCGGAACCCGTCCTTATGGATACAGTACATTCGAGTATGATCTTACACCTTATATTAATAAGAAGGGTGATAATGTCATTGCAGTGAAGGTAGACAACAGCGACCAGCCTAACAGCCGCTGGTATTCCGGTTGCGGTATTTACCGCCATGTCTGGCTCACCAAAACCATGAAAACTGCTTATATTCCCCAATGGGGACAGTATGTAGCAACTTCTCCACAGGGTGATGTCAGGGTGAAGGTGGATTTCGCTGCTTCCGGTAAAAAGATGAAACTCTCTGTCCGTAATACTATCTATGATGCTGCCGGAAAGATCGTAGCCAAGAGTCAGGGTGTTCGGGAACAGAAACTCAAGGTGAAGAATCCGTATCTCTGGGACATCGGAAAGGGATATCTCTATACTGTCAAGAGCGAGCTGTTAGTAAATGGGAAGGTAGTGGATGTTGCTACGACAACTGCCGGTTTCCGCGATGTGAAGTTTGATGCAAAGAAGGGCTTCTTCCTCAATGGCAAGAATCTCAAGATAAATGGTGTCTGTGAACATCATGATTTCGGTTGCCTGGGTGCTGCCGTTAATGAGGATGCGATGCACCGTAAGCTTACCATCCTTCGCGATATGGGCGTAAATGCTATCCGAAGCAGTCATAATCCTCCGGCACCTGAACTCCTGAACATGTGCGATTCGATGGGGTTCCTCGTGATGGACGAGAGTTTCGATATGTGGCGCCGCAAGAAATCGAATGGCGATTATGCCCGTTTCTTCGATGAATGGCATAAGAAAGATCTGTCTGATCTCATCAAGCGCGACCGTAACCATCCAAGTATCATTATGTGGAGTATCGGTAATGAGGTTCTCGAACAATGGTCGGATGCGGCTGCTGATACGCTCAGTCTGGAGCAGGCTAACCTGATTCTGAATGCCGGTCATGATGCTTCAACTTTGGCACATAGTGATGAACTGAGTGTCAATTCGCTTCTTACCCAGCATCTGGCAAAAATCGTGAAGGAGTATGATCCTTGGAGCTATCGCCCTGTTACTGCTGGCTGCAATGAACCCGACCCGAAGAATCACCTCTTTAAGAGTGGGGCTATTGATGTTATAGGTTTCAATTATCACCATCAGTGGGTGAAGGATGTGCCGAAGAATTTCCCTGGCAAGCCTTTCATTCTTTCGGAGAGTGTTTCTGCCTTGCAGACTCGTGGCTACTATATGATGCCTAGCGACAGCATTTATACTGCGCCAAAGGAATGGTGGTTGCCTTATACCGATCCATCGTTTATGTGTTCGGCTTATGATAATTTCCACGCCTCATGGAGTAGTACCCACGAAGAAACCTGGGATGTGGTGAAGCACAACGACTTTGTGAGCGGACAGTTTATCTGGACCGGTTTCGATTATATCGGTGAACCTACTCCTTATGCTTATCCTGCCCGTAGCAGTTATTTTGGCATTATCGATTTGGCGGGTCTTCCAAAAGACAGCTATTATATGTATCAGAGTGAGTGGACTCAGAAAGATGTGCTGCATCTCTTCCCTCATTGGAACTGGCTGCCGGGACAGACCATCGACATGTGGTGTTATTATAATCATGCCGATGAGGTAGAACTCTTTATCAATGGCAAGAGTCAGGGCATCCGTAAGAAGACAGTCTATGGTGCTAAGAACGAAGGCGATGCTTTCAGAAAAAGTACTGAATATCATGTGATGTGGCGGGTAAACTTTGAACCGGGAGAAGTGAAGGTTGTAGCCAGAAAGAACAATCAGGTTCTTAGGGAACAAGTTATAAAAACAGCAGGAGCTCCTCATCATCTTGTGTTGAAGAAGACTTATCAGGGGCATCTGGCTTATGGCTCTTCAGAACCGACCACCTTTGTCGAGGTGAATGTAGTAGATAAAGATGGCAATCTCTGTCCGAACGCAGATAACCAGATCTTCTTCTCAGTTTCTAGTGAACAGGAGGCAAGTGGTCATGGTTACCTGAATACAACAAAGATTCTGGGAACAGATAACGGTTGTCAGACTTCTTTGGAGCGTTTTACCGATTCACATCGCAAGGCTTTCTTCGGAAAATGTGTCGTTGTGATAAAAGGTAAGGGAACCCTCAAGGCACAGGCAGTAGACTTAAAGGATGCTTCTGTAGCTTTTTAATTATAGTAATATTCTGAAAATCAAAACCTTAATGATTTATATTGCGAAGAAGGGTACACTCTTTCGGTGTATTCCTTTTTCGCTCTTAAAAACGAAAAAGGTTTTGAAGCATTGGGACCCAAGGGATTTGGGTATCTCTATTATGCTAGTAATAGAAATTTAGCTTCAAAACCTGCGGCAAAGATACATCTTTTTTTCGAATAAAAAAACTTTTTCGAATAAAAAATATAAAAAACTTGCTCTTATCAAAAAATATACGTAACTTTGTAAACGATAAGGCATCAAACCCAATCTGCAATCATGAAATAAGTAATCTTTGTAGAATTTCCTCACGATGCTGGAGCATGAAAGAAATAACAATAATAAAACAATAAACAAAAAATACTATAATGAAAATTCAAATAGAACAGGCTACGCCTGACAAGGCTTCGCATATCGCATCGCTTATCATGGAGGCGATGAATGCGCAGTGTTGCCAAAATTTTGCTGGTCCTCAGCATACATTGGTTGATTTTCACCGTATGATGACTAAACTTGTAGAGATGGAGGACAGTCAGTATAGTTATAAGAATACATTGGTTGCTATGTCTACTGATGGCATTCTTGTTGGCATCTTGGTTGCATACGATGGTGCTGACGTCAAAAGATTACGTAAGCGCTTTATTGAGGCTGCAATCGTGGCTTTTGGAATAGACTATTCGGCTATGGAGCTTGAAACAGAGGAAGGTGAGTTCTATTTGGATAGTTTGGCAGTTTCTAACCAATACCGTGGAAAAGGTATTGCATCTAAACTGTTGGATGCTGCTATCTCTCGCGCAAGAGAATTAGGACTTCCTGCTGTAGGTTTGCTTTGTGATAAAGGCAATCCGAAAGCGGAACGTCTCTATACGAAGGTTGGTTTCCAATATGTCAATGATACCACTTGGGGTGGTCATGCAATGAAACATCTTCAGTATAAATTGTAATCTGATAGGGCAAACTGTGCAAACGTTTGCCCAATAAAAAGTATAGAAATCAACAGAAAATGTGCTGTTTATTGCTCAAACGGTAGTATCTTTGCACCATAAGTTCATAACGAATAGGTTTTTTGGTTTTTAGAAAAGATATTTTATTAGTTTTTGTTGATTTAATAATAAAAGCTCGGTCTGCAGTGATGCAATGCCGAGCTTTTGTATTTTTACTCCCTTTCAGGGTATTTTCTTTCTGTGTCTTTTATTCTAATTCCTCTATTTCTTTTTCGTCCATGTCTTTATCTAACTGGTCTCTCCACAGATACTTTCTGGTTTCATGCACTATGATACCACTCAGGCAGAGCAAGGAGATAAGGTTTGGTATCGCCATTAAAGCATTCATGCAGTCGGCAATGTTCCAAACCAGTCCCAGACTGATGACACTACCCAGGAAGATAGTAGCAATATAGACTATGCGGAAACAGAGCATCCACTTTTTGCCTTTCAGATATTCTACACACCGTTCTCCATAATAACTCCATCCCAATGTTGTACTGAAAGCAAATGTTGCCAGTCCGATGGTCAATATCGGAGCTCCGATATATGGAATCTTACTGAAGGCAGCCTTGGTGAGTGCTGCTCCGTTATGGTAGTCAATGTCTGGGTATGCTATGATACTTGAGGTGATGACGAGACCTGTAAGGGCACAGATGATGACAGTATCCCAAAAAGTACCGGTAGATGAAACCAATGCCTGACGCACAGGGTTACGGGTTTGGGCTGCTGCAGCAACGATGGGTGCCGAACCCAGACCACTTTCGTTAGAGAACAATCCGCGGGCTATACCATAGCGGGCTGCAATCATCATGGTACTTCCAGCAAAACCGCCACCTGCAGCCTTTGTTGTGAATGCTGAGTCTAAGATTACGTGGATGGCAGGCAATAAATAAGCATGATTTACACAGAGAATGTAGATGCAGCCTAATACATAAAAGAGTGCCATGAAAGGTACCAGCATGCCGCAAACCTTGGCGATACTGTTCACGCCTCCAAGAATCACTGCTGCTCCTAAAGCCGTAACGATGGTTCCAGTAATGTATGGAGATATGCCGTATTGGTTTTCTACCAGGGTAGAGATGGCATTTGCCTGTACCGTGCTACCGATTCCGAATGATGCCAATGCGGCAAAGAGGGCGAACAGGACTGCAAGCCATTTCCAGCCCAATCCTTTTTCCAGGGCATACATAGGACCACCCAACATCGTGCCTCGCTTGGTCTTTACGCGATATTTTACGGCGAGTAATCCTTCGGCATATTTGGTAGAAATACCAAAGACACCGGTTAACCAGCACCAGAGTACGGCTCCTGGTCCGCCAAGAGCGATAGCTGTAGCCACACCGATGATGTTACCGGTACCAATTGTAGCTGCCAGTGCTGTTGCCAGTGCTCCGAACTGTGAAACATCTCCTGTGGCATTCTTGTCTTTCTTTACAGACAGTTTGATTGCCTTGAAAATCTTGCGTTGTGGAAAGCGCAAGCGGATGGTCAGAAAGATGTGGGTTCCCAACAGCAGGATAATCATAGGCCATCCCCAAAGGAATGAACTAAATGCGGTGAAAAAATCGTTTATTGCATCCATCTCTTAAAAATTTTATGTTTATCTTATATCTATATTTTTATACCTGATAACGCAGTTACTTATGTGTTATAACCTTGTTATTTCTCAAATTCTATCTTTACGTTTTTGAATCCCATTGCTTTCAGCATCTCTCTAAACTGAGTCTTGGCATTCGCCTGTGCAGTATAGATATTGGTGCGGTTTAAGCAACGTTTCTTCATGGCTTGATAAGCACGCTCATACATAGCCTGTCTGTCGCTGCCTGTCCATTTGCCTTCTTCAAAGAAACTCTTGGTCTTCGCTTCGTCTATGAAGTTATGGTCCAGCAGTTTGATAGGAGGTAAAGTGCATACGATGCTGTCCTGGCTGGCTTGTAGCCATCCTTTTTTTACATCCTTCATATCGATACCCAAGCGCAACGTTCCGTAATAGATACGTACCAGTTGGTCGTCGCCCCAAAAGCCACGGCGTATAGTATCTATCAGTTCTTCATCACTTACAGATAGAAATTCCCATTGACCGATATTCTCGATGCTTTCTACCTGAGTGGGTGAGAGGGTTGTCTTATCTTCCTGTACCACGCTGACCTCGTTGTCTTTGGTGAGCCAATAGAAGGCTCCACCCAGAATAAGGATCAGTGCTAATAGTACGATGATTTGTATTCTTTTCATATCATTGTTCTCCTCGCTTAGTGATTCTTTTCAATAGTTGTCTTATCCAGAAGAGTCTTCAGATCGTTGAAAGTGAATTTCTTCCTAAAACTGATTTTGATATTCTCTTCAGCGAATCCCATGTCCTGTAGCATCGGAATCAGGGTGTTTGCTGCACTTTGGCGTGCCTGTTCAAGAATATCTAGGTTCGGTATATCGCGAATGATACTTTCCCTACCTTGTTGTTCGAATTGTGACAGTTCTGCATCACTGTAGTTCTTTCTGGTGAGTGAAACGAATTGTCTTACACCTTCGTGATTGATTTTACTGCTGGTGAGCATCACTTTTGGGTCTGGCAAGATGATTTCTATCTTGTCACCTTGTCGGTTAACGTTCTTTGCAGAGAATCCTGAAAAGTCTACATAAGCTTTTAATGTCGCATCCATCGGAATGGCCACCTTGCGGTTGGAGCCGGGAACATGAATATTAAAGTCTTTCTTGAACAGTGAGCCCTTCAGATTGAGCTGGTCATCATGTGTTATAATCTTATGAACATGAGCTTCTGCTGTATATAAGCGATTGCATTTCTGTATCTGCATCACCATCACAGGTATTGTGTCGATGACTTGCTCCTTCTTTTCTGTTTGCTGATGCGAACATGAAATGAAGGCAAAAAATACAGAAATGATAAATATTAACCTCTTTTTCATACTAAATGTCTTTATTATGCTGCAAAGGTACGGCAAATTGTTCGAAAAACAAAACAAAATCATGTTTTTTGATGTTCTTTTGCTAAGAAATGAAAAAAAAAGCAGAAAAAGCACTTTTTTTTATATCTTGATTAAACCTTTTCATTTTCTTTACGTCAAAGTTACGATTAGAATTCATAAACTGAACTTTTATTATATCGTGTAAGATTCAATAGGAAATTTATTAGTTAGTATTTAGGTATGTAGGGCGCCTGCTTGTGAAAGTAGACGCCTTTTTTGCATCTGATTTTGTGTAAGAATGTAGATTTCGGTTCTTTTCTTTGGCTATTTCAAAAGAAAAATGTACTTTTGCAGTAATAAAAAATAACGGAATGAAACGAATTGATTATATATTAATAGGTCTTTTGGCTATTTCAAGCTTGACGGCTTGTACAGAAAAGAAGAAGAGTAATATCATTATTGCTCCTAAACCGGTGGCTAAGGTTGTGAATAAAGCTACTCAGAAAATGAGTGATTATGAGCAGACCAGAGAGGCTGACTGGGTTGGTTCCCATTATAAAGTGGTGGTGAAACGTAGTTCTGACAAGGAACTTCCGGTTCTCCAGTTGGACGAAAACACCAAGTATTATGATAACAGAATTTCGGTTAAGGTATTGAGAAGCGATGGCACAGAATTCTTTAGCCGTACTTTCACAAAGAAAGATTTCACATCCTATATTGACAAACATACACAGGACATGGGTGCTTTGCTCGGTATTGTGTATGTGAAAGCAGAAGGTGATTATCTTTACTTCGCAGCAAGTGTTGGGTCGCCTGATGTTACCAGTGATGAATATGTACCTCTGGTACTTAAGATTTCCCGAATGGGTAGTATCTCTATATCAAAGGATGAGAAGTTGGATACCAACGCTTCTGCTGAAGAGGAAGAAGATGGGGTATAAAGCGGTTCTTCCGTTAAATGTATGAGTATTTATTATGTCTATCTGAAATTATTATTGTACTTTTGTAAGCGTATTCATTATAATAATGTATATATCAGCAGGCATTAAAGTATAGTCATGAGCTCGGTTACATCATCTTGGCTCT
>ERZ781275.295-NODE-295-length-62326-cov-4.314914_pt1 | contig 62326 bp, 65 predicted proteins | sample MGYA00375853_ERZ781275 | MGnify/ENA primary metagenome ERZ781275 (study PRJEB29790, sample SAMN03653691) | human gut metagenome | host: Homo sapiens | place: USA: Dallas, Texas | collected 2012-07-23 | study: EMG produced TPA metagenomics assembly of the Gut...
CGGACATTTAAGAAGATATAAAAAGATAGTCAAAAAGACATATATAATTTATATCCAAATCCTTTATGAAGTAAGGGATAGAAAACTATGGATTCAATGCGTATGTGCAACTATGTACACACATGAAAGCCCATTTTATGGTTTTTTTTGTGTTTCCAGGTGAGGTATTGGAGTATGTGTTTAAACAGGTAATAGGCAACGAACGTTAGCCTAAGTAGTATAAGATACTTACAGCTCTATATAGGAAATTGCAAAAGATTCACCTTAAATTGATTGGTAATCTTATAGAAAGAAGCTGTATTATTATTGATCTGGTGAAAATACATTTTACGAAATAAGCCATTCTGTTATAATGAAAGTAGATGAAACTAGAATTCGATAAGGGAGAAAAGCAGATAATGAACAATAAAGTAAAGCCCAAAAAGGTAACTAAAATTGTATATAATTGTTTGATTTTCTTTATCGCTATACTAGCCTTCATACGTTGGATGAGTGCCTTTGATAAAAGCATCGTGGTTATAAATGCAGAAATAAATTCTCATATTTCAAACTTTGCATTAAGCTTGGTGTTCTATTTGGGTGTTGGCTTTCCTTGGATTTTACAAAAAAAGCCATTTAATAAGATAATATTATTGGGCTTGTTTATTATTATCGCAAATGTTATATGCGAAACAGTAATGGGCTTTATGAACACAACTGATATCCTGGATGCTATATATGGGATAGCCGGAACTTTCATAGGCTTTTGTTACTTCTTCGTGATAAACAAATACGGACTAGAAGATATTCATGAGGAAAGGTAAGCACATATAAATCCATGTTTATGAGATTGGTATAGAGCGTAATAAAAATTGGAATTTTATGAGGTAATTATATGGACGAAGAATATACGTTAATAAAAAGTGAATGTTTGAAATCAAATACGAGAAATCCTATTGAATTGATAGTAAGCATAATGGAAAAGGATTATATAAATATACATGGACCTGAACATCATGTTTTAGATGGTTCCTGCTTTTTGACTGCTATGCATAATGCAGGTGTTGAATTTGAGTTAGATCAAGCATTAGACGAAATGATAGTCAGAGGTAAAAAAATGCCAGGAGCCACCTGTGGTCAATGGGGGATGTGTGGTTCTTCTGCTTCTGTTGGAGCAGCACTAGCAATTATTCATGAAACTGGACCTTTAAGCAATACTCAATATTACAAAGATAACTTAAGCTATGTATCAAAAGCATTAGGAAAACTTGCTGATGTAGGTGGACCAAGGTGTTGTAAGAGAAATGCATTCTTATCTATATTAACAGCTATTGATTTTGTTAATGAACGATATGGGATTGCATTAGCGAAACAAGAAGTCGAATGCACATTTTTTGATAAAAACAAGCAATGCATCGGTATGAGGTGTCCATTTTATAAGGGGGTAGCTAATGATTAAAAAATTAAAAGTCGCATTTGTATGTGTTCATAATTCTTGTAGAAGTCAAGTTGCAGAAGCATTAGGAAAGTTATTAGCTTCTGATATATTTGAATGCTATTCAGCAGGAACTGAAACAAAGCCACAAATCAATCAGGATGCTGTAAGATTAGTTAAGGAAATTTATAATGTTGATATGGAAAAAGCACAATATCCTAAATTATTAAGTGATATTCCTAAAGTGGATATCGTGATAACTATGGGATGTAATGTTGATTGTCCTTATCTTCCTTGTTCGCATAGAGAAGATTGGGGATTAGAAGACCCTACTGGTAAAAAGGATGAGGAATTCATTAAAGCTATCAAAACGATCGAAACAAAAATCTATGCTTTAAAAGCAAGCTTCAAGTGTTAAATTCCAGTTTATATATTCCACATAGCTAGCATCCGATAAGAGGTTACAGACGATTACCTGAAGCTTTCTAATAGCATATCAGAAAACTTCTGAGATATAACTTTTATTGTATTATCATTTCATGAATACTCTCTCCAGCTTTTCTTGAAATGGAGAGCACGAAAAAGCCTTTGTGTATAACCTTTACAAGTGATCCGATTTTCTATTCACACAAGCATATATGTCATTGTTGCGAACCATCTTAAACTGATCATGGGAAATATGAAAGCTACTCCTATCTCAATAGATTTGCCGCCTACGTGTCCCCTTGCCAGAACCTGCCCACACGCGCTTCAGCTGCCACGATACGCTCTATAGAATTTAAGATTCCTTCGTTTAAAGAATCAGTATACATCTAATACTTATCATCTTCAGATAAAACAGACAGTGCTGGGGACTATCGCCTCCTGTCCTCAAATAGAAAAAGGAAACGATAAGATCTGGAATCATGAAGTATTCTCATACGTAGAATAGCATAAAATATCATGCATGAAAATGAAAATACTGTTAAACTTTTTCTATAAGAAACTTTGAAAAAGGAAGGGATTCTATGAAGTATACAAAAGCAACAGCACGCATTTTAAATTTAGCCGGTTCAAGCTATGAAATTGGCTATCGTCTTGGAAAGGTGATTTCAAAAGACAATGTATGGCGGGAAAGGTGTGTATCTCACCATTACACAATGAATCAGAATAGGTTTGAAAACATAAATCGTCTATTGGATATCTGGTGTCCGGGGCTACGTGATGAATTAAGAGGAATTGCAGATGCACTTCACATGGAAGCCAAGGAATTATATTTCTATCATATGACACATCTCGTACCGAATTGTTCACAAATCGCGGTATGCTCCACTGTCACAAAGGATAAAAAGCCTCTGCTTGGACGCAATTTTGAGTTTTCCAACGAAATTGAGGATTTTACTTTCATGAAAACCTGTGTAGCTGGCAAATACCGGCATATGGGTACCTCAATTTTGGCATCAGGGCGAGATGATGGCATGAATGAGCATGGATTGGCAGTTACCATGACCTCCTGTGGAATACCCGTTGTGGATTTGCCATATATGCAAAAGCCCAGCATAGAGGGCCTGCAATATTGGGTTGTTGTAAGAGCTCTTTTAGAAAACTGCCGCAATGTACAAGAAGCATTATCGTATATAAAGGATATGCCAATCGCCTTTCACATGAATATGATTATTCTTGACCGGGAAGAGCATGCTGCTCTGGTTCAAACCTTTGCAGGTAAGAAAGCTATCCGCTGTATAACAGCAGAGGATGCGCTGTTGTTCACAACAAATCATGCAGTATTGGAGGATTTTAAGCATCTGGAATCAGGTGCCTTTAAGCACAGTCTGCATCGGTATCGCTATATTGAAGAGAAATTATCCGATCAAACGGATATCACACGAAATACCTTAAAGGAAATGCTGTTATCCGACTATCCTGAGGGGCTGTGCTTTCATCATTATAACGAAAGCTTTGGTACAACAAAAAGTATGATACTGTCTCCTTTTGATAACACGATTGAGTTATGCTGGGGCGGACTTGCCAGGAATACCTGGACATGCTATTCTTTAGATGCTATACAGGAGGAACAAAGGTGTATTTCCCTTGCTGTAGAAACGGATCATAAGGATATTTTGGAATGGATTCCCCTATAAAAAGGAGCAGCTTATGGACTATAAAAGAGTGCTGGAGCAGGCAGTGATTTATATAGAGCAGCATCTGAATGAAGCATTGAGTGTCGAAGAGGTCTCCAAAGTTACCGGCTATTCCTATTATCATTTGAATCGTCAGTTTATTGCTATCTTAGGGGAAAGTATAGGGAGCTATATAAAGAAGCGCAGACTGGCGAATGCTGCACAAAGGCTTCTTTATACAGATGATAAGATCATCACGATTGCTTTTGACAATAATTTTGAATCGGCTGAAGCATTTAGTCGTGCATTTAAAACGGTTTATAAAGTGAATCCATCAACGTATCGAAGAAATCGCATTCACACCTTCACCTCCGGAAAACAGCGATTGGATGACGAGAAAATAACGCACTTACTGGAGCATATCAACGTTCATCCAAATATTGTAGAGCTGCCGGAAATTGAGATTGCAGGCATACGCACTGAGGTATACCTTCATCAGGAAGAGCTGAAGGGGCATTGGGAAACCTTTTATAAGCTGCTTCCAGCACAATACAGAATGCGCAGAAGGTTTGGTATTTATGAATCCTTTGACAAACTGAACCATTATATGATTCATGAGGATATGCAGTTTCATGAAGTGTTCGGTTTCGAGGTAAACACAATAGACAGAATTGCAGATGACTTTGTGCGTAGCACGATTCAAAAAGGGCGTTACGCGGTATTTACGCATCACGGCAGTTTACATACACTTTCGCAGACGATTGATTATATCTGGGGAACATGGATTCTTTCAACGAAAGAGGTGCTTGATACCAGAGATTCTTTTGAGCTGTATGATGATCGGTTTCTCGGATATGATGAGCCAGATACAGAAATTGATATTTATGTAGCGATACGATAAATGCAATTATGCAGAATGAAGAGCGCAAACGTATGATGATGCTCTCTTGATAATAATTAAATATGGAAGAATTGTTGATTTAAAGAAAGGAGGATACCTAATGCTGTATACGGCAACATATCCATCACCTGTTGGAAAAATGATATTGGCTTCTGATGGTGATAGCATCATCGGATTGTGGATAGAGGGACAAAAGTATTATGGCAGTACTCTGTCAGAAAAGAGCATCATGCGGGAGGATATACCCGTATTGGTATCCGCAAAGAAGTGGCTGGACAGATACTTTGCGGGTGAAAGACCTTTGATAGAGGAACTGCCTTTGTCAATGAATGGTGGAAAATTTCGACAGAGCGTGTGGAAGCTTTTATGTCAGATTCCATACGGAGAGGTGGTCACCTATGGGGACATTGCAAGGAAAATGGCAGTTATCATGCAGAAGCCAGGGATGTCTGCGCAGGCAGTAGGCGGTGCTGTTAGCCACAACCCGATATCCATTATCATCCCCTGTCATCGCGTGGTTGGCACAAATGGCAGCTTGACTGGCTATGCAGGAGGAATCGATGTGAAGATCAAATTGCTTGCATTGGAGGGCGTTAATATGAAGAAGCTGTATATTCCAAAGAAGGGTACGGCTTTATAGCGGATAAATTTCTTATAGAAACAGCAATATGGTGATTATGATATGCATGCTGCAGCTTCTTACAGCTAGCACTTACATCACAAAAAAAACAGCTTCCTAAAGGATATGCTGCTGAAAAAACAGTGCAATTGATAACAGGAAGCGCTTTTGATTTAGGGCGAAGGAATCTAAGATGAGACAAGCGTTTCATATACTAAGTTGACATGACTGAAGATGTGCTATGTGAGAAACGCTAGCATGCTTTGAACAGCATGCTTCCAATCCTGATATGTACAAAAAAATAGTGGAAAGCAGGATGTTGTCATATGAGCAATGCAAAGATAAGCACATGTCTTGTATATGATTGATAAATCTCTATAGTAAAAGGAATGCATGCATGAACCTGTAAGAATGGATCAGCATATATTCCTTTTCGTTTATTTGTTTTTTTGCGGATAATAGCTTTTCAAGAAGGCTTCCTTAAATTCCGTAAATCGATCCTCTAAAATTGCCTGTCTTGTATCCTCCGTCAGGCGAATAATAAAGCGTAGATTATGTAGAGAGGCAAGGCGATAATATTTTCGCTTATCCTCAATATTACCAGATTTCCACAATGCACGAAGCTCTCCGCGAGTCCATCCGGCTTTACAGGTAGGACAGTCACAGTTCTCATCCAGCAGCAGCGGGCTGTCTGTAAACTTCGCCAGATTGAACGGACCGTGCTTCGTATACAGCTTCCCATGTCTTGCTTCACGGGTTGGTGCCACACAATCGAAGGTATCTGCCCCCATTTCTGTACCAATCAGAATATCGTCAGGGTGGGAAAGGCCAAGCAGATGCCGCGGCTTGTTTTCCGGGAGCTCTTCACAGCACCAGCGCAAAATTTCACCAAGGCTCTCCTTCAAAAATGCGCCACCAAGACCATAACCGTCAAAATCCATTTCGGCAAATTTTCTGGCAGTGGAGCGTCGCAGGTCCTCCCAGCGCCCTCCCTGTAGGACGCCATAAAGAGACTGATGATAGCCAAGCTCATCACAGTGCTTTTTATGTTCCTTTATACTGCGGATTGCCCAGCGCTCTGTACGAGCCAAAGCCTCTACGTTGTATTCGTAGCTATCCGCAAGGGATGTCAGCTCATCATAGGCCATGTGAATATCAGCACCGATTCGACATTGAATTTGCATGGATTCCTCAGGCCCGATGAAATCCTCCTGCTCTGTAAACGGATCATGGAAGTGAACGCCATCCTCTGTAACATGCGCAAGTCGATCCTTGGGGTCTGTATTGATCACATCATTTTCTCGTTTCATACTGACAACTTTTCCCATGCCGGATCCCAGCGACATCACCTGAAAGCCTCCGGAATCTGTCAGGGTAGGTCCGTTCCAGCCAGACCATGCCGCAAGTCCTCCATGCTCGGCAATCTCGAAGGAGGCATTGCGTAGGTGATATCCATTACTCAGCATAGCCTGTGCCTGAATCTGGTACATATCCTCCATAGCCACAAACTTTACTTCACCCTTTGTTCCAACACTCATAAATGCCGGGGTTTTGATATCCCCGTGCGGTGTATGAATGATGCCGGCACGACCAAGCTTACCGGGAATTCGCTTTGTTATTTCAAAGCTGAATGTATTGTTATTCTTATATTCTGCCATCTGTCATCCTACCTCGTAAATGTTTTGCTATGAATGCCTCTATCGGAGAGAATACGATTTCAAAGCCAATTCCCAGAACATAGGCAAATACTGCCTGTGCCAGAAATTCCTGAAAAGTAAGAACGCCGATAAATGCAATTGTCTCGAATATGACACAATCGATAATATGCGCAAAGGCAGAGGAGCCAAGTGCACGCGCGATAAAGCTGGAAGCGAAGAGTCCGTTTCCATTTTTTAATCTGGTGAATATATAGTTGTTCAGGAAATTCGAACAAACATACGCACTCAGAGAACCGATAATAATGCGGGGGGTAAACCCCAGAACGCTCGCCATTGCAGTTTGCATAGTCCAGCCTTCATAGGGAGGAAGTGCAATTACTATATAAAATACGATAATCGCAAGTACATTTATAAAGAATCCAGCTAGGATAATATTTTTGGCAATCTTTTTTCCATAAAATTCAACAATCAAATCTCCGATAATATATGTAATCGGAAATACTACGACACCTCCATCAACAGCGATACCAAAAAAATTCCATAGCTTTACTGCTGCCAGGTTGGAAATCAGCAGCGTACTCGCAGAAATCGTTGCGAAATAGATCAAAAGCTTTAGTTTAAAATTTGACATGGAAGTATTATAACATAAAATTTTTAGAATGCGAACTATTGAATACTGTTCTGTAAAGTGATAATCATTTATCGTATTTTTTATTCGTGACTGTCTGGCGTGTTGTAAGGATGATTAGGCTCAGTCTATAACTGTCTTGTCCTTGCGAAGTGCTGCTCGTGGAAAACCTGGAGGGAGTGTGAATCGGTTACTGTATGAATGCTGTATGCATTCATATTGAAGCCAGTTTTATAAGGGAAGGAGCAAGCGATGAATCTGGGTTGTGCACAGACCTTTGTATATGGCAGCATGCTTGATAATAGAGCTATTAGAAACATCAGAATTATAAACTTAGAAAATGACATTTATAAAGGAAGCATGTATAATGAAAATATACATAGGAAAGAAGGTAAGATTATGGATCAAAAATTGATGGATGCTATTACAGAAAAAACAAAGGAGCTTAGAGATGCAGTAACCTGCAGTGCAGAAGCAAAGGCAGCGGCGCAGGCATGGCTGGATGCGGTAGGAACCCAGCAAATCGAGTCAATGACACAGGCATATCTCAAAGAACTGGAGGAGGATATCGTTGCAATCGATGATTTGATAGCACTGGCCGAATCAGAGCAGGGAAAACAGATATTCGGTGAAGAAAAGGCTTCCCAGGTGGCGGAGCATGCAAGAAAAATCAAGCAGGAGGGAGCGGTTTATTGCGACTGTCCGGCGTGTGCAGCAGCGGCCTGTATTCTGGAAAAAAAGGAAGAGCTTCTTGAAGCTGTGAAAAGTTAAGAAGGAGCAGCTGGTCGATTCGTCTGTAACCCATAAGGATAGCAGGAAAAAAGGTTTCTGATTTCTATTGAGATAATGCAATAGAGCTGAAGCCTTTTTTATGCATAGATGTTTTGGTTTTACATGCTCTTTCGTGCATGCTGCGTATGTAACATAATGAATTATGAAATGGATGAATAAAAAAAAACAATAAAAAGCTGTCACAGGAAAAGGTATTTCCCGTCAAATAAGGTGTAGGAAAAATAAGGAGGATGTATGGAAAAATTTATTATAACCTGTATGATGGGAATTGTAATTGGAGCTGTCGATATTCTGCCAATGGTGAAAATGAAGCTGGATAAGTATTCGATAGCATCGGCGTTTGTATTTTATTTTACCTTGCCATTTATCATATTGAATACGGAGCTGTTCCATATGGTATGGTGGATAAAGGGAGGACTGCTTGGTGGAATACTTGCTCTTCCCATGATTATCATCGTATCCAAGGAGGATAAGAAATCTGGACTCCCCATGCTGATCATGTCAACCATGCTGGGAGAGGTTATCTCAATTCTGGCATATCTTTTCTCATGGTAGATGTAGTTGCTGTATAAAAAATCCCGGGCTGCTGTCAAAATGCACAGTGTCCGGGATTTTTAATAGCAAGGCTAAGGCTTTGGCGTGCTACTGCACCTGTAGTACACTGAAGACACCAGCCGGAGAGTTGGCAAGCAGGGAAGAGGTGTAAAGAAAGGACACCTGGACATCTGCGCTGATCAGTGTATTTACAAGAAATGTTCCGCTGACACTTACTGTCGGTGCAGTTAATGTGGCATTTGCACTTGTCGCAAAGCCTGTTTGGGAAACACCGTTAAGCTGTGGTATAACACTGATTGCTCCTGCTACTGTTACTGATGCTTTTACGAGAAAGGAAACCTGATAGACATGTCCAGCGGTAAGATTGATTGCGGTTGTGCTTGCTGCTGAAATCGTTGTTCCATTGATAAAGGCGGTGGAAAACGTGATGAGAGAATTGCTGGCTATGGATGATGCGTTGACAGGAAACTGTCCATTCTGCGCTGTTGCTGTCGCTCCCGTGCTGCCGGTTGCCCCTGTTGGCCCGGTTATTCCGTTTGCTCCGGTTACACCGATATTGCCTTGTGGCCCGGTTGCACCAGTGGCTCCGTTCATACCTGTTGGACCAGTATTTCCAGTAGATCCTGTCGCTCCTGTTGCCCCTGCTGGACCTATGCTTCCATTGGCACCGGTATTTCCAGTTGCACCTGTTGCCCCCTGCACGCCGGTAAGTCCGGTCGCTCCCGTGCTGCCGGTTGCTCCAGTTGGTCCTGTGATACCGTTTGCCCCTGTGCTGCCGGTGGCTCCGGTAGGTCCTGTTGCACCATCAGCACCAGTTGCACCGCTAGCACCGGTCGCTCCGGTTATTCCATCTGCTCCAGTTACACCAGTTGGACCGATTGGCCCTGTTGCTCCCTGTATACCGTCAGCGCCAGTATTTCCGGTTGCCCCCGTCGCCCCAGTATTCCCATCACTGCCGGTAGCGCCGGTATTCCCTGTAGGACCGGTATCACCGGTTGCCCCTGTCGCTCCGGTATTGCCAGCAGCACCTGTTGGTCCTGCTTCTCCATTTTGTCCCGTAGGTCCAGTTGCGCCTGTTCCGCCAATAGCTCCTGTAGGACCAGTATTACCGGTTGCCCCTGTGGGACCACTAACACCGTCAGCCCCTGTCGCGCCTGTCGCCCCGGTATTGCCAGCAGCACCTGTTACCCCAGTTGCACCTGTTACGCCATCACTTCCTGTCGGTCCTGTGCTTCCTGTCGCGCCTGTGGGGCCGCTTGCCCCTGGTAAGCCAGGCTCTCCGCTTGCTCCGGTAGGCCCCGTTGCTCCATTCTCTCCCGTGGCTCCTGTCGCTCCCTGTATGCCAGTATTTCCATCTGCTCCAGTTGGTCCAGTATTCCCTCTAGAGCCTGTCGGTCCTGTTATCCCGTTCGCGCCTGTTGGTCCTGTCGCACCGCTGATTCCTGTCGCTCCTGTTAAACCTGTTGCTCCGGTTGAGCCTTTCGGTCCTGTTTCTCCAGTTGCTCCATTCGCTCCTGTTGCACCTCTAGCTCCGGTAGGCCCTGTACTCCCGTTCGCACCGGTTGGTCCCGTCGCACCACTGATCCCGGTTGCTCCGTTTGCGCCAGTGCTTCCTGTAATGCCTCGCGGCCCTGTCGGTCCTGTGGGGCCTGTTGGCCCGGTTGGTCCTGTAATACCTGTTTCCTCTAGCATAGTTATCGGCATGCTGTTCACCTCCAGTCTATCTTATGTAGCTTTGCTTGAGTATCATAGGTATTCTGCTAGGTAAAGCGAAGGATTCCGCATGCTTAAAGCTGATTAAATTTGATTCTGTTATAAAGGGAAGCTCTTGTAATTACGTAAATAGCTTCAAGGTTGATGGCTCTGTGCCTTGCTGTAAGCAGGAGATGGACACAAAGACTTTATAAAGATGAAAAGAGAAGATCTCCTTCTCTTCTTTACAGTATGTATGGCATAGGTTCTTACTTTTCGTATGTGAAAACAATCACCTTGTTTATTCACAACAGGATTTTCTTAGGTAGCGTGCAGTAATCGTATCTGCATGTTCAAGCATCTGCTTTGGAGTTCCTGTGAATACGACCTCTCCACCTGCTGTACCGCCATCCGGCCCGATATCTATAATATAATCGGCCTGCTTCATCACATCCAGATTATGCTCGATGATAATAACTGTATTCCCTCGCTCTACAAAGCCTTCCAGCAGCTTCATGATGCTTTTGATATCTGATGCGTGAAGACCAGTGGTCGGCTCATCCAGTATAAAGATATTTCCTTTATTTTTGAGATGCTTTGCAAGCTTGATTCGCTGACGCTCGCCACCGGAAAGGGTTGAAAGAGGTTGTCCAAGAGATAGATAGGATAAGCCAACCTCATGCAGGGTACGTAATTTTCTATATATCTTTGGCTGCTCATTGAAGAATTCCAAGGCATCTTCTACAGTTAATTCCATAATATCGGCTATAGTATGACCACGATATTCATAAGATAATGCCTCCTCACTATAGCGCTTTCCTTCACACAGTTCACATACGGTTGTTACAGGATCCATAAAAACAAGCTCTGTGACCACAATTCCCTTTCCGTGGCAATGCGGACATGCGCCTTTGCTATTGAAGGAAAACATTCCGGCATCTATTTCATGCACGCTTGCCAGCAGCTTTCTGATATCATTACTGAAATCAAGAAAGGTTGCAGGTGTGGACCGACCGGTTGCAGTTATTGGCGTCTGATCCACAAGGACGACACGCTCTTCATATTGCTTTGCAAAAACATCGCGGATAAGGGAGCTTTTTCCGGAACCTGCCACACCGCTTACCACTGTAAGAATATGCAATGGTATATCCACGGATACATGCTTCAGGTTGTGCAGGGTTGCATCCGTTATGGAAAGATATTCGGTTGGAATTCTCGGCTGTTGTTTTATGCTGATTTGTTCACGCATTGCGTTTCCGGTGAGTGTATCCGAACATAAAAGCTGCTCATAGCTTCCCTGAAACATAATTTGTCCGCCATTTCTGCCTGCCAGTGGACCTACATCAATTACTTCATCTGCTATACTGATAACATCCTTATCATGCTCTACGACCAGAACAGTATTTCCCCTATCTCTTAGCTTGCGAAGCAGATTCGTCATTCTGTATACATCTCTTGGATGCATGCCTGTGCTCGGTTCATCAAATATATAGGTAAGACCTGTTAGGGAGCTTCCCATATAACGCACCAGCTTCAGTCTTTGTGCTTCTCCTCCTGAGAGTGTAGAGGATTCGCGGTTCATGCTTAGATACGGGAGTCCGATATCAATCATGCGGGTCAGAGATGCAGTTAGAGTCTCTATGATAGTGACTGCTCTTGCATCCTTGATTTCCCTGAGAATATCCCGTAATTTAAGAAATTCCATATCACAAAGATCGGCTATTGAATAGCCGTTGATTTTACAGGCCAGAGCATGCTCGTTTAAACGTTTACCGTGACATAGTGGACATTCTCTTTCCTGAATCATCTCTTCTAACCGCTTTTTTGAAACCTCAGAGGAACTCATATGATCACGATTGATAAGAAGACGTGAGAAATGATTGTGAATACCTTCAATGCGCTTATTCAGCCGTTTATCTCCACGGTTGTACGCACCGTATAAAAGAAGATTATATTCCCGCTCGCTATAATTTTTAAGCGGTTTTTCAAGATCAAATAAACCGGATTCTGTGTACTGGCGATAATACCAGTTTCCAGGATGGAAGGCAGGGAGATCGACCATTCCCTCCTTCCAGGATTTTTCGGGATCCAGAGCTTTGCTTATATCCAGTTCGATAACTTTGCCAAGTCCTGAGCATTCCGGGCACATACCACTTGGATCATTAAAGGAAAAACTGGAGGCACTACCGATATAGGGGGAGCCTATCCGGGAAAATAACAGTCGCATAGCAGAGTACAGATCACTGATAGTACCGACTGTTGATCTGGCATTTCCCTGCAGTCTGCTCTGGTCAATAATGACGGAAGCGCTCAAATGATCAATGTGATCCACTTTTGGTTTTTCGTATTTTGGAAGGCGCCCGCGAATGAAAGCGGTATAGGTTTCGTTCATCTGGCGTTGACTCTCTGCGGCTATCGTATCAAATACAATACTGGATTTTCCAGAACCGGAAACTCCGGTGAATACGACAATTTTATCTTTGGGTATGGTAAGAGATACATGCTTCAGGTTATTTTGGTGCAGTCCTTGAATCACAATGCTGTTATGTTTTGCCATTTTTAACTCCTTTGCTATTTCCATGACAGAAATATATGTCATAAATCATTATAAAGTCTCCCCTAATGGTAGAGTCAATAGGAGTTTTACAGTTTTTTTGATGCAGGTATCAACGAAAGCCATGGGATAGCATTACTGTGCTTTCTTTTGATTGAAAGACGTTATGATCGACTGCTTGACGCACGTTGATGCTCATTGTTTCAACATATTGCATTCGCATGACTGCTTTCTGATATGAAAATAACTATGATATTGGTAGATAGCAACATTTCATTTATATGGTGCTGTCTATTTTCTATAAGGATACTTCAATGTCCTGCATAATCGGTAATGCTTACAGAGGCAAATAAAACTGAAAATGTTTTTTACAGAAGATTCATTGACTTTGTGAAAACGCTATCTTACAATAGGTATTGAAGTAAATTGCCATAGAAAAAGGAAGGTGATAACATGGCAAAGATTTTAATTAGCCCTGGGAAATATGTGCAGGGTGCTGGTGAAATAAAAAAACTGGGAGCATACGCAGAAGGGTATGGAACAAAGGCACTAATCTTAATCAGTGAGGGTGGATATCGCAGAATTGGGAAAGATATTGAAAGCAGCTTTGCTGGTACTGGCTGCACGTTTGTTTTTGATTATTTTCATGGAGAGTGTTCAAAGAATGAAATAGAGCGATTACGTGGAGTAATGAAGAAAAACACATGTGATCTTGTAATTGGCGTTGGTGGAGGAAAAATTTTTGATACTGCCAAGGCGGTTGCATATTACGAGAAAACTGCTGTTTTGATTTGTCCAACCATAGCATCAACGGATGCTCCATGTAGTGCACTTTCTGTTATTTATACAGATGAGGGGGTTTTTGAGGAATATCTCTTTTTACCCGCTAATCCGAATCTGGTGTTGATGGATACAGATATTATTGCAAAGTCTCCTGTAAGGCTTACCGTAGCTGGAATGGGGGATGCACTTGCAACATATTTTGAAGCTCGAGCATGTGAGCAAAGCGATGCGGTGAGCTGCGCAGGTGGTAAGGTCACCGGAGCTGCAATGGCACTTGCAAAGCTGTGCTTTGAAACATTGATGGAGGAAGGTGTAAAGGCAAAGCTTGCCTTGGAGGCAGGTGTGTGTACACCTGCGGTTGAAAAGATTATAGAGGCCAATACACTGCTCAGTGGCATCGGTTTCGAGAGTGCTGGTCTTGCAGGTGCTCATGCGATTCATAATGGACTGACCGTATTGGAAGAATGCCACCACATGTATCATGGCGAAAAGGTGGCGTTTGGTACCATCGCACAACTTGTTTTAGAAAATGTTGAAGCTTCTGATCTGCAGGAGATCATTGAATTCTGTATTGAACTTGGATTACCGGTCACTCTGGAGGAACTCGGCGCTGCTAAAATCACAAAAGAGAAAATTATGGCTGTTGCAGAGGCGGCATGTGCGGAAAATGATACACTGCATAACATGCCGTTTGAGGTTACTCCTGATAAGGTATATGCAGCTATTATGGCAGCAGATGCATATGGACATTACTTCCTAGACGAAAGCTGATATACACCGTTTGGAAGCGGGAGTGAGATAATGGTATATAGAAAACAGATAGAACGGTTATTGATGCTAGATATGATCATGCCATTCTGTCTGTTTTTGATTTTTTGCATTTTCAGAATTTAACGCTCTTGGAATAAATACAGTTGAAGCAGATCACTGATTGTTTTCAGCGTATAACGTTCCTCCCCGCTTGCATTCCGGAATCCATGGCAGTCCTCAAAGCAGATAAGTCCATGAAGCGTAGAATGCTGCATCATAATGCAAACAACGCAGGCTATGGTCATACGGTTCATAAACCAGGCAAGGAGCTCTGGATCACTTATATTTTTGATGTTTGTGAAGGTACAGATTTTCTTGCCGTTATCCAGATTGCTGATAAATTTATCGGCAATCAGTAGCTCTGTATCATCGATATTATACATAGGATCACTATACCATGCTTTGCTGACATACAGGCTGCCTTCCTCGTTCTGGTAAAGTGTAATGCGATCACAATCAAAAATCTTGCCGATCAACTCCAGAATTTCGGTTATCGCCTGCTCCCGATTTTGGTTCTCCAACAGAATCCGCATAACATATTCAATGATATGATCATGAAAGCTCTTCTGCATATATTTTTGTGGATTGGCGGCATATGCTTTTTTGACACCCTCGCCCTGATAGATTTGAAATTGGTTTTTGCCATTTTTCTTAGATTGGTACATAGCGATATCGGCATGCTCCAGCAGGGTTTCAAAATCATTACCATCATCAGGATAAAAGCTGATACCGATACTGCAGTTGATTTGATAGCCAAGCTCTGAACGTAGACTTTCACCAAAAATATCCTGAATCAGCTCCACCTTATTTATAGCAATTTGCCGATCTGGTATATTCATTAAGCAGATTACAAATTCATCTCCGCCAATTCTTGCAGTAAGATCATTTTTACGGATAATAGAGGATATCTCGACACCTACCCGTATTAGGGCTTCATCACCCTTTGCATGACCATATACATCATTGATCATTTTAAAATCATCAACATCAATTAGAATAAAGGCAAAGGGAGCGTCATTAACAGCAATGTAATTTTCTATACGTCGAATGCACTCTCTACGATTGAATAAGCCAGTCAGAGGATCCAAGGCTGCCTCCTCTCTCGATTTTAAAAGCTCCTGCTTTTGATCGTGAATATCAGTAATTACACCGATTATTTTGATAATATTGTTTTTATCATCACGCAAACCGGTCGCCTGTGCATACACCCAGCGATAGCCCTTATTCCTGTACTTCAGACGATATTCACAGGACATTTCCTCCTTTCCATGCAAAATGGATTGGAATCCGTTACGAAGAGGAAGAATATCGTCTTTATGGATAATATTAGAGGCAAACATGGAGTCAGGAAAGCCTTTGACAGGGATTTTATAGCCGTATTTCTTTTCTAGATTATCTGAGTAATAAATTTCATTTGTCTTACAATCATACTCAAATACAACATCCTGTGTCTGAGAAAGAATAAATTGAAGGCGCTTTTCGCTTATGAGCAGGGCTTCCTGTATTTTCTTGCTCTCAGTTATATCATGAAAAATACAGTGGAAGTATGGTTCGTTGCATTCGTTCTTGTTTAGTTGAGCACTGATCCAAATCCATTTGAGTATACCATCTTTACATTTTAAGCGATTTTCGTACATAAAGACACCGTCTTTTTGTACCTGGCGTCCTATTTCTTCTAGAATTTTGCTTCGCTCCTCTTCATGAATAGCATAGAATAACTGATTCTGATAAATGTCTGAGAATTCTTTCTGTGTATACCCCAAAAAACGATAGAGAGATTGATCTGCTCGGATGAGTGTAAACGTTTCATTGCATTGACAATCAAATACACCTCCGGTAATCATTTCAGCGTCCTTATACATCATAATCGCTTCCTTTACATTTTTGTTAAGTTAAGTATACTTTATTATAACATTTGTAGTATTCATTTTGCGTTTTTCAAAAAATTATTTGAAAAAAAGAAGAAAAGAATGGTAAAATTCAGAGCACAATAATGATAAGAATATTATTCTGATTGGATTTTCTTTGAGAAGCAATCTATTGAAAACTCACTCTTCCTGTATATAATTATCTTTTATAAGGGCATACTCCTGATACAGAAGCTCTTATGATATGCTTATACAAAGGAGACGAGATACTATGAGAAATGTAGCATTATTTATTGCAATGAGCCTTGATGGTTATATCGCGAAAAAGGACGGTTCTGTTGACTGGCTGCAGGGGCAGGAAACCGGACAAAATGATATGGTGTCCTATCAAAAATTCATACAGGATATTGATACCGTGATTATGGGCTGGAATACTTATCATCAGATAGCAACAGAGCTTTCTTCGGATCACTGGTTTTATGAACATCTGGATAGCTATATATTTACACATCGAAAATTAGCCGGTAAGGAAAATATTCATTTCATCCAGGGAGATATATGTGAAAGTATCCTGCATATGAAAAGGCAGGAGGGTAAAGGTATTTGGATATGCGGTGGCGCAGATATTATTCAGCCCTTAATTGAACGTGATATCATTGATACTTATCATATCTCCGTAATACCGATTATTTTAGGAAATGGAATTTCTTTATTTCAAGGGCGCAAAGCATCCTTGAAATTAAAGCTCATGGCTTCTGAATCATATAACGGTATTACAGATTTAATATATAAACGCAGATAAAGCAGATGGGCACCGCCTGCTGCAGCGGTGAAGGATTTTGAATTTATGCGATATCAGAGCGGCTATACAGAACCTTTCCAATAATTTTTACAGGTAGATTTTTCACTTCCTCCTGCGTAAAGTAGCGGGCAGGTACCGCTGGATTAGCTGCCTCCAAAATAAGGAAGGGTTCTTTTTTTATAATTCGTTTTATAGTTACCTCAGTATTTCCAATCAGGATAACAGCGATTGTACCACTCTTTGCGTCATCACACTGCTTTACATAGATAAGATCCTGGTCATGTATATGCGCGCCTGTCATAGAGTCTCCGCAGACACGAAGAAAATAATCACCGCGATAATAATCGCTTTTTGATACCTCCTCATAGCCTGCAAAATTTTCTTCTGCAAATAATCCATATCCGGCCTTTGCTGTTCCAAGCAGCGGCTTTTCAAACCTATCAGAATCTTTTAATAGAGATTCTACATCTGTACCCAGCAGATAGGATAGCTTTTCGATAACAGCTGGCTTCATGACCTTTGTTTCGCCCTTCATCCACCGTGAAACAGTCGATTTGTTGACTCCAACCTGTTCTGCAATATAGTCGTTTGTAACGCTCATCCGACGCTTATATTCATTTAATAAATCCTTTAGCTGCATAATAGCTCACCTCTTTTTAACATTATGAATCAGATTTGCAAAAGTTGCAACAATTTTCACTTCGATTTGTAATATCAATTATTTTTTATAAAAAAGTTGCATTTGATATTGATAAATGCAACATACGGTAGTATAATCGCAAGTAAAGAAGAGGTGGCGATATGATGAAGACTTATCTTTGCATTGATTTAAAAACATTTTTTGCTTCTGTTGAATGTGTGGAGCGAGAGCTTGATCCGTTTGCTGCAAATCTGGTTGTCGCCGACCCTTCCAGAGGTAGAGGTGCACTCTGTCTGGCGGTATCACCCAAAATGAAAGCACAGGGAGTTCATAACCGCTGCAGGATTTTTGAAATCCCGGATAACATCTCCTATATCACCGCCATGCCGCGGATGAATTTATATATGCAGTATTCCGCTGATATTTACGGCATATACCTAAAGTATATATCCAGTGAGGATATTCATGTGTACTCCATAGATGAAGCATTTCTGGATGTTAGCGAATATCTGCAAATGTATAATGTCAGTGCAAAGGAGCTCGCTCGGATGATATTGCAGGATATCTATGCCACAACAGGTATCACGGCAACCGCAGGTATCGGTACAAATCTTTATCTTGCTAAAATCGCATTGGATATCACCGCTAAGCATACCACGGATAATATGGGGATACTTGACGAGAAATTGTATCGGGAGACGCTTTGGCATCACAAGCCTGTAACTGACTTTTGGCAGGTTGGCCGTGGAATTTCTAAGCGGCTGGAAAAATATAGTGTATGTGATATGTATGATATCGCCCATCTGGATGAACGAATTCTCTATCGGGAATTTGGTGTGAACGCGGAATATCTGATTGATCATGCGTGGGGCAGAGAGCCGACAACCATCAGAGAAATCAAGGCATATAAGTCAAAAAGCAACTCATTGTCAAACAGTCAAATTTTATTTGAGGATTACAATTATGAAGAGGCTCTGCTCGTATTGAAGGAGATGGTTGAGCTAAATGTACAGAGTCTTGTGGAATCTCATCGTGTAACTGATCATATCGGTCTGTATGTTGGATATTCAGCGAGTGGTGTAAAGGCGACCGGAGGATCCAGAAAGCTTTCCAATGTGACCAATTCATATGCTTATCTGCGCAAAGCCTTCATTGAGCTGTATACGGAAACAGTAAATCGGCAGGAGCTTGTGCATATGCTATCTATCAGCTTTGGCAACGTAGTCGATGAAATGTATGAGACATATGATTTATTCACAGATTATAATGCTCTGGAGAAAGAGAAGAAGCTGCAGCTGGCTTTGCTTGATATAAAACACAAATTTGGAAAGAATGCTGTGATAAAGGGGATGAATCTATTGAATAAGGCAACGACAATTTCTCGTAATAAGCTTGTAGGTGGTCACAATGCAGAATGAACAGAATCACGCAAATCGCGCTAAATTATTTTTGCCCTTTGATTCCCTGAAAGGCTTTCGGGACTATCTGAAATGCAAGGAACGTGTTGTAGTTGACAGAAAACAGCTTTCTTCAGATGCCTGTGAAGAACTAAATCGGAAGCTGCAGAAAATTCAAAAGGGCCAGATGGTCAAAATTATCTATTATGATCAGCAGGACTATGTTGAGCTGGAGGGGATGGTGTCTAGGTTTGATCCTGAATATTTGCACATCATTCAGATAGTGGATAAAGTGATTCACATACGTGATATAATTGAAATCGATACGGAAGATTTAAAAAATCTTTATAAGAAATAGGAAGATGCAAGTCTTTTCTCTTGGATAGAAAAAACAGCCGTCCTGCAGTTTCTTAAATTGATGCTTTATATTGAGAATTCTGTTTATAAATTCTTATGAGCAGATTGGTCTAAATATAGGAAATCTCTGGTTGAGGTGTCAGATAATACCACAGCAGACATATATCTTTTGACAGATTACGTGAATAACAATGAGTATACGTAGAATGCATACGAAGCTATTGCCGAGCTTTTGTTCACTTCGTTTATTAAGCAGGAAAGAACGAAAAAGCTACACGAAAAATTTTGAAATCTGCCTGTATGCATCATATGAAATCAGGAACAAAGCTGGATTGTATATATGCTATCATTCATTATCACTCCACATGCTTTTACATAACAGAAATCAGGAACAAATGCTTTTCTCATAAAATCATTTGTTGACAGGTTAATGGTATGTTAAGATAGGGATGAAGAAAGCACTAAGGAGGATGATTGGATGAAAGAAGAAATGAGTCTGCATGAGTGGATTTATAATTATATCGAGGAAGCAATCCGCTTTGGGATATTCCGCCAGGGAGAAAAACTCCCAACGATTTCACAGTTTGCTGAACGCTTCCAGGTTTCCAGGCGTCCTGTTATACATGCTTTTAAGCTATTGGAGGAGAATCATTACATAGAGATGTCACGTGGAAGGCATTCACGACTTACACTGGGGCTTGATGAAGCAGAATGCAGAGAGAATTGTATCCAGTTTTTTCTGGCAAGAAAGGATGCTGTACAGGACTTGTGTGAGATACGTGATATTTTGCTTCCTGATTTGCTTACACAAGCCTTGTGTTTGCTTACAGAAGAGCAATATGCTGCAATCCATGAGAGCATTGATCATATGCAGGGAGAGCGTACAGTAGTCGCATTTGTGGAAAAGGTGCTGTCTGTATTCGGAAATCCTCTGGTTTGCAGTCTTTATATGGAGGTCGCTATATTTGGAAGACTGTCTTTTTATGAAAATATAAAGGACTCAATGGTGCTTCAAGGAACTCATGCGCACAGCGATCTTGCGAAGACACATGCTTTTGTTGATGCAGTGTTTCAGAAGCAGCTGACATATCCGGATATATATGAAATAACAAAAAAATACTTTGCGGATGATTCCAGAAAAACTCAGGAACGCTACGCAAAGCTTCCACTGCGGGAACCGAAGCAAAAGGTAAGCTTCCGCTGGAATATTTATCGCGGACGGCCACGGCAGATTTATAACGTGGCAAGCAGTTTACTCAAAGATATCATCTATCAGAAATATCCGGTAGAAAGTCGTCTTCCGCGCGTTTTGGATCTTTGTGAAATCTATCAGGTGAGTGAGCCAACCCTGCGTAGAGCCATGTCAATTCTTCAGGCAACTGGTGTCATAGAACCTATTGGCGGCAAGGGAATGAAAGTGATTCGATGTGATGAAAACAGAATTTGCGACATGCTGGAAGACAACGGTGTGAGAGAGCGGGTGATTGAAGGCATGCAGTGTCTTCAGATTCTGCAGATGACTTGTCAGACGTTCACATCTATTTCCTTTACCAGTATGGTGCAACGCTTTGAACAGATCAAACAATCACTATCCGATATAGAAATCACCAGTATAAATTGGGTAAGGCTAATTTGTGAGTATTGTGACTCCATCATGGATGTAAATGAGCAGGAAAGCCTAAAGAGCATTTTTGAGGAATTAAAACAGCATATTCTATGGATATATCCATTTATTTGTCATTTGGATAAGGAGCGATATTCGTCATTATTTTTCCATGCCCTTGATGTGCTTCAATATGCAATGAAATCACAGGATGAGCGATTATATGTGAATGAAATGAAATATCTGTTTTATCTGGTGCTTGAAGAGCTTCGCAGTCAGTTGGAGAATGCAGGAGTAAAGGAAGCAAAGGATTTGAAAATGATTTCATTTAGAATGAATATATGAATCCATTATCCAAAGCAGAGGCTTTATAACTTTTAAAGGCGAAGAAGTCGGATAAGGACAGACGACATGCACGCAGAAAAAGACTGTTTGCAGATCACATATCACATTCAATCAATGTGGCGCTAGCAGTCTTTTAGTATTTAGCGAAAATTTTAACACTGCATGTACGAAATTCGTTTTCTAAGGCTTTGCCAAAAGAAATTTTTGCAGCTGTGGGGGTGAATCAGATGCTCCGTGCAGTTTCATAACCATCATGAATTGCATCTTTAATGGTTCCTGTATGATTTGCATCGCCTATCATGTGATAGGTCATACCACACTCCTCTAACAGAAGCTTCAAACTTGGATCACTGTGATAGCCGACTGCAAAGATAAGCGTATCAGCATCTTTGATACATTCGGTTTTACCATCCTTTGTATAATAGATGTTATCCTCTTCGACCTTTTCTACCATGGCATTACAAATCAGATTCACATGCTTTTTCAGCATACGCTGTACAAGCAGGCTACGGCCAGGACCGGACTCTGTTGCCATGATATCCTTTGTCATTTCCAAGACGGTTATCGTCCGATCTCTAGGATAACGGTCATATACAAGTGGAGCAAGATAGTCCGCAGTTTCGCAGCCTACCGAACCGCCTCCCAAAATGACAATATTTTTACCTGGGAATGCTTTTCCTGCCAGAATATCATCTGCTGTGGTCCATTGCTTAAATCCGGTAAAGGCTTTTATTACAGATGGAACGGCACCATTGCAGGCAATAACCTCATACTCAGCAAATTCTTTTTGCAGCATCGCTTTATCGACTTTGCAGTTCAGGCGTACTTCAACACCTGCCTGCATAAGTCGACGTGTCATATATTTAATGACTCTGGTAAGATCCTGCTTGGCGATCGGAACTGCTGCTAGCTTCATCAGTCCTCCCAGCGTATCACTTTGTTCACATAGAATGACATGATGACCTTTTCTTTTCGCCACAAAAGCAGCCTCCATGCCAGCAGGACCTCCGCCGATCACCAGAATTTTTTTCTTAACCTCGGCAGGCTTGAGCGTGTCTTCATTTTCCAATTCAAAGGACGGATTTACCGTACAGGCTACCCTTTTGCCGAACATGATTCCATTCAGACAGCGCAGACAGCCAATGCATGGACGGATATCATCATCCTTTCCGCACTGTGCTTTATTGGCGAATTCAGGATCACACAGGTTGGCCCGACCAATCATGCAAATATCTGCCTTTCCATTTGCTATGAGTTCGTCTGCAATCCAAGGCTCTGTAATCCGTCCTACCGTTGCGACTGGAATGCTTACGTGCTTTTTTATTTCCTGTGATAGATGAGCATGCGCTCCAGGCTTTGTTCCTGCCGCAGGAATTGCGCTGCCACGCTTAATCGTTGTACCGCCGGATACATGCAGCATATCTGCGCCGTGTGCCTCCAACTGCTTGGAAACATAAATCATATCGTCGAGATTCAATCCGCCATCACTATATTCATCTCCCGAAATTCTCACATCGATAATGAAATCAGGACCGCATATAGTGCGAACCTGTTCAATAACCTCCAGTGTCAGCTTCAATCTTCCGTTGATATCTCCGCCATATTCATCACAGCGCTTATTGTAAAGCGGTGTCAGAAAACCGCCAAGAAGACCATGCGCATGTGCAGCATGAATTTCCACACCGTCGCCGCCTGCTTGCTTGACGCGATAGGCTGCTTCACCAAACTGTCGTATGATAACCTTTAGCTCTTCAACGGTAACAGGGCGGGGTGCTTCTTTCGCATAGGAAGGTCCAACATTAGAAGGGGCAATTAGACGTGGTGTACCTGGAATAGGGAATGCCATATAGGCTGGATGAAACAGCTGTGGAAGAATTTTCGCACCGTATTGATGTACTGCATCTGTAAGCTTCTTCCAACCGGGGATAAAGGAATCATCATGAATTGACATATCTCCGGGTAGATAGATGTAGGTAGGCTCCACGGTTGTCACCTCGGTGACAATCAAGCCGACACCTCCCTTGGCTCTGGCCTCATAATGCTTTACCAGCTCATCTGTAACATATCCCTTATCTGCCAGATTTGTAGAAATCGGAGGCATAAACAAGCGATTTTTTATGGTTGTATTCCCAACCTTAACTGGTGAAAATAAATGGTTATAGGTATTCATTTTAACATCTCCTTTACTGATATTTTATCACGAATCAGAAATGTAATCGCTGTCATGTGTTGATGATGTCCGGCATATTTTGTTGTGTTTTTACATTTTTGGGATGGGTAAGGAACAAAAAAAGGAGCTGATGGAAAGCTATTTGCGAATAACCTCCAGGACAAGCTCCTCATCAGTCTGTGTTATTGTCGTTTTTGCCGTTAGCTCGTTATGAATTCGACATCGGATATGACCTTCATGCTGAGTGATTTTTATACCGTCATTTTCATATAATACCTCCTGCGTATCTGTTACCAGATGCTCCAGTAATTCTTTTTGTTCGTTATCAAGGGTCATACTCTGCTCTTTGTGATCCTCATTCATTTTTATATTATGCGTGAATTTTTTACGATAGTCACTTGGAACAATGCCATATAATTCACGAAAAGCAGCTGTATACGATTTGGAATTCGGCATGCCGCAGGCTGCAGCAATCTGCTCAATGGAATCCTTCCCCTCCAGCAAGTCTTCTAGGGAAGCTCGGATTCTGACATATGCCAGATATTTGACAAAGGAAATACCGGTATATTTTTTAAACAGCTTCGATGTGTAGGATACACTGAAGGACAGGGTTTTAGCGACATCCTCCAGGTGCAGCTCACTTGAATAATGGCGGTCAATGTATTGAATAGCCTTCATATAATTTTCATGATGGACAGATTGTAATGGGAGACGCTCTACCGGATACTGCTGATGATTGCTGGCAATGTAGACAAGCTCCATCATGATGGCATTCATCTGAAACATACTGCTTTCCCCCTGTAGCAGCATCCGGACCAGTTCACCTATTTTATTTCGCAGCCTGCAAAGCAGCCGGTAGTTTTTTGTTCGCGTACAGATCATGGATTCAAAGGCTTCCTCGACGTTCCCGCACATGCTGGAAGAGAACCGGGAGAAATCAATATGCAGAGTAAGAATAACGTTCTTATCACTGTTCATCTGTTTAATCATGTGAATATCATTGGGGGCAATCATAACCAGTTCATGTTCCTTTATACTTGCAGTAAAATGCTCTGTAACTGCTACATATGCTCCCTTCAGCACATATGAAATTTCTAAACTTGACTGTCTGGAGAAAACCTGCCGCTTAAAGCTGTTAATGCTCAAACTTAGTGGGTAACCGAATTTCTGTCCGGAAAAATCATAATAATGCTGCATGTTCTGCATACTGCCGCCTCCCTTGTATCTATCTCTATCTTAGTGTTTTTTTCATCGGGAAACAAGACCTATTAAATGTTTCCTTGTAAATATCGAGGAGGTAGCATTCATTGCTTGGCAGTTCTCACTGTGATGCATTTGCTAATGCGCGCTGTTTCTGCGATAATACATACAGATGTTGAAATTGAAGTAAATGATATTGGAGGAAGCTATATGATCAAGGAAATTGTGAAGGATACATTTTTGCTCAGCCGTCGTAGTGAAGCGGCCACGCTGCAGGATATGCAGACGGTTTTAGATCTGCAGGATACATTGCAGGCACATGCAGACCATTGTGTCGGAATGGCAGCGAATATGATTGGGGTTCTGAAACGTATTATCGTATTTCAGGATGGCGGAAGCTATGTCACAATGCTGAATCCTGTGATAATGAAAACAGGTGATAAGCGCTATACAGCTGAGGAAGGCTGTTTATGCCATAGTACACAGAAAAAAGCTTTGCGGTATGAAAAAATCAAAGTATCCTATATGGATTGCAGTGGAAAAAAGAAAATTAAAACCTATGAGGGCTTTTGTGCGCAGATTATTCAGCATGAGCTGGATCATTGTGACGGCATTCTGATTTGATAAATAGGAAAGGCTATTGTATATTTGCAAAGCCAACCATCGACATTGCGTTATTGTGTCTGTTTAAGCCTATGGTTCCTTTGTAAGCGCTGAATAGCCTTATACTCACACCCGATCAGGGAGCATAAAGAGACAAAGTCGTTAGGAGCTCAGCCTCGTGTTACAAGGCATCGGATCTTTTTTTGTTTCACCTAGGGTCTGCCTTTCACTCGCGTAAGAATACGTCCTATCGTTTTGGGTTTCTATAAAAGATTACATTTGCGATATGGTGACGGATACAAAAAAAGTGTGTATAATGAAGATAACCCAATAAAGAAGGATGATAGTATGAATCATAAAGCTGATGCACAGAAGTTTTGCCATCTACTCTGGCACCAATATCTGGAAGAGCGCACCTACGAGGTGGCTGGTGGATATTTCAGCCCGCAGATCAGCGTGATCGGAACTGGTAAACATGAGGTTTCACACTCTTTACAGGAATTTGCTGTATTACTGGAGAAAGAAGAAAGCCAGTGGAACGGCACCTTTGTTATCGAGGAGGAAGGATACCAAACCAGACAGCTGAGTGATGATGTTTATTTGGTATATGGTGAACTGGACGTAAGTGAGGATGCGAGAGATCGAATCAATTATGAGCTGCACTTTCGCTTTACGATTATTTTACAATTTACGCCGTCTGGCTGGGAACTGCTTCATGTACACCAGTCTGTGCCGGATATCAATCAAAGCAGTGATGAATTTTTTCCGAAGCGTCTGATTGAACAGAGCAATGAGCAGCTGCGTGAAAAAATCGCACAGAAAACAAGAGAGCTGCAGGAAAGCAACAAGGCAGTCCTCTATTACTCTCATCATGATTATTTAACAAAGCTTACGAATCGCTATTATTGTGAAAAGCAGATTGAAGAACAGCTGCGAAGCGGAAAGCAGGGGACAATCCTCATGATGGATGTTGATCACTTCAAATCTTATAATGACACGTATGGACATCCGGTAGGAGACAGGATTCTGATTGCGCTTGCACAGGCTTTGCAGAAAACCTTTCCAAACGATATCGTATCAAGAATCGGCGGGGATGAATTTCTCATTTATTGTTCCCGGCATTTGGACAACACGATGCTGGAACACATTCTTGCACAATTCCGTGAGTATTGGGAGGCTGGACAAAAACAGTTTTCCTTTACACACCGCATCACGCTCAGTATCGGTGTCACTTATTTTCCAGAGCACGGACGTACCTATCAACAGCTGTTTCAGAAGGTGGACACCTCCATGTATAACTCCAAGAAGGGGATGCACAGATACCGGATATACGCTGATGAGGAATAGAGAATATCGCATCTCTTAAACTGGGGATGCTTTTTTTACCTTATCATAGGCTAAGGCTGCAGGACGCATGACAACAATGGGAAGAATGAAAGCAGTATTTACTATAGACAGAAGAACGCTATGCCTTTATAATTAAGAGCGAATGAATGAAAAAAAAGCATAACAGGTGTATGAAAATTACCGAACAAGGAATGGAAGCGAACATCTTCAGCTGCCCCAGCAACCGTGATATGGACGAAATTCAGATACCATTGTACCGATTTGGTATGAGAAGGTGAAGAGTAGGATGAAATTAAGCCGGGAGACTTGCCTGTTATGCAAACAGAGTTTTCTGCTGGGTGTGGAGAATATAGTTTTTTTATATGTTTTCTGCCCGCTATCGTTAAGAAAGTGAGGGTGAAAAAATGAGTGTTGAATATTGTGCATATCCTTTTCTGAAGGAAGAAAGCCGACTATGTGATTATGAGATAGCAACGGATCGTCTGGCATCCATGCTGTCTGTGGCAAGACACCACATTCGTCATATTCCGCAGGAGGATCTCCTTCAACTGATGGAAATGATCTATCACGCCAATGGATCCATACGGGGAGCGTGTGCCATAGGGGAGCCTGAGCTGAATAAGCTGAATGTCTTCTATGCCCGCTACAGTATTCCGATGGATCGTTTTGTCCTGCCCGACGGCTGTATCGGTGCGAGTCATCTGCATGTGCTGCGTGCAGAAGTCAAGGCGGTTATCCGCATTATGCACCAGATTCAGTGTGAGGGAAAACCGGTGGAAGCCAACCTGTTTGATTTTATGAATCTGCTGTCCAATACCTTTTTTATGATGTGCCTGTATGAGAATGCACAGAACGGCACAAAGGAAAGGGAATTTATAAGCAGGTCCTATGTATGAAAGCAAGAGAGCTTTGCTTCATAGCCGTTATCGCTTCGATTGAAGCTGTCGTGTTTACATCATTTTCATTCATTCTATATTTGGAATGCATTACCTTTACCATTGTGGTATTTGCAATGACATTTCAAACAAGGCAGGCTGTTCTTGGGGCAGTGGTGTTTACCATACTCAATCTAAGTACCCAGGGGGTAGCGCCATGGTCGATGATGTATTGTCTGATTTATCCGCTGTACAGTCTATTCGTAGGCTGCAGCAGGAAATTCTTAAACAGACATTTCTTCGCACTGGTATTCACCTGTGGCTTTCTGTCATTTTTGACAGGTCAGCTGGTACAGCTGCCGTTTATGCTGATTTCGGGAAAAATAACAGCGATTTATATTCTTATGGGATTAAAGACCTCTCTTATTCAGGGCTTTATGTCCATGGCGCTTTGTGCCATCTGTTATAAACCGATAGCAGCTGTTTTAAACCATATGGAAAGGAGATTGCAAAATGGGAAAGCTATGTAAAATTTTATTGGTATCTGCCATGCTGCTTGTTGGCGGATGCTCTTCAAAGGAAAGTGAAAAGAAAGAGCCTGTAAATAACAATACGGAAAAAACAACGCTTAAAATCACGATTCAGGACGAGGTTAACAAAAAGGAACTATTCAGTGGGGATGTGAGTGTAGAGGGGAAAGTCGAAACACTTGCGGATTTTCTGGAAAAGGCGAAGGATTTGAATGTTGTAATGGAAGACGGGCAATATGGAAAAACCATTATGGCTATGAAGGGTGTGGAGACCAAGGACTTCAACAAGGGGCCATGGTGGCTGTATGAATCAGAAAACAACGAATCCTGCAAGGCTGCCGGAAGCTGTGATGCCGCAAGCAGTCTGAAAATAAAGGATGGGGATGCGTTCACCTTTACATATACAGCATCCTATTAAGTAGCTGCTTGCTTTTGCAAATGCAAAAAAGGCGGATGCTTCGCTTTTATAAATCGCCCTGTAAAAAAAGGCGGTATGTTGAAGGGCACTTCCAAGCATTTCTCAGACAGTGTCTAGTAACATGATGCATCGAAAAAAAAGCCGTATCCTTGGTCAGGAAAGAACGTTACAGGATGCGGCTTTTCATATGCGCATACACACGCAGATAAGTGAACGATTGCAGCTTCTGGAAGATATTGTGAAATTTCAGTCTGCGTTGATGAATACGTACGGTTTGGCGATGCTGGATTCCGGAATTAAGTGAAATGTAAGGAAGTCTTTGAAATGGCTCTGGTATAATGTGTGTGAATGATTGCCGCAAAATCCATTTATGAATAGCACAGTGCGGTATGATGAGCAGATGAAGTACGGGAGGAATTGAACATGAATATTTTGGTTGTGGATGATGAAAAGGAAATTGCAGAGCTTGTGGAGATTTACTTGAAAAATGAAAATTATAATGTGGATGTATGCTATACAGGTACGCAGGCGCTGCACAATATACGGACACACTCCTACGATCTGGCCATATTGGATGTGATGCTTCCGGATATGGATGGCTTTCACATCTGTAAGACCATACGCCTGCAATATACATGGCCCATTATCATGCTGACGGCGAAGGAGCAGGATATTGATAAAATCAACGGACTGATGATTGGAGCCGATGATTATATGACCAAGCCGTTTCAGCCGCTGGAGCTGATTGCACGAGTCAAGGCACAGCTGAGAAGATACAAGCGCTATAATGTACAGCAGAAGGCGCAGGAGCTGAGCTATTTGGGACTCACCATGAATCAGGAACAGCATATATGCAAATTAAATGAAAAAGAACTGAATCTTACACCGATTGAATTCCGTCTTCTCTGGTATCTGTGTGAGCGTCAGGGAAAGGTTGTGAGTGCTAAGGAGCTGTATACTGCGATATGGCAGGAGGAATATCTCTCATCCAGCAACAATACCCTGATGGTACATATCCGCCATATCCGTGAGAAGATGAAGGATCGCGGAGAACACCCGCGTTACATACAAAATGTCTGGGGTGTCGGGTATAAGCTGGGAGAAACACTATGAAACGCACCGCCTGGATTATCAGTATAGCAATCGCAGCGGTCGGCATCGTTTATCTTGCTGCGGACATGTTTGGAAATGGCATGCTGAGGGATTTTTTGTCAGAACAATTTTTCTATATGGATGAATATACCGATACAACCGGTATCCTGCATCAATATCTTTCTCCGAACTGGTACCGGATCAAGCAGCTGCTGTTTTTGCTGACGGCATTGACAGCTGTAATTTGTATTGTCTGTGTACGGACACAAAGCAATCGTATCGCTATGCGATACAAGGCAGAGCTGGAAAAAGCGATGGAAACGGCGCTGCATCAGTTTTTGGAGGATCGCGATTTTTATCTTCCGGAGGGTTTCGGCAATATCGAGGCACTTTTGCTGCAGATTCGTGCTAAGGAGCAGAAGCAACTGGCATTACTGGAGAAACAGACGCGGCAGAAACATGATTTAATATCATATCTGGCACATGATATGAAAACACCGCTAGCCTCAGTAATCGGATATTTGAACCTGTTAAATGATGTGAAGGATATTCCGGCAGTACAGCGGGATGCCTATATCCGCATTACCCTTGATAAGGCTGACAGACTGGAACAGCTGATTGATGAATTTTTTGATATAACGCGCTTTAACCTGCATGATATCGTCATATCCAGAGGAAAGATTGCACTGGATTTTCTATTGGAACAGCTGAAGGAACAGTTTTATCCGACACTGCTCGCACAGCATAAGGAGCTTCAGCTGGAGATTGCTGAAGGCTCTATTTGTTATGGAGATGCGGATAAGCTTGCCAGAGCGTTCAATAATGTATTGAAAAATGCTATTTCCTATAGCTATCCTGATACCGTGATACGGGTAGCTGTTAAGCAGGAGGAACAGCATATCCTGCTGGAATTCCACAATCAGGGAGATGAAATTCCGGCACAGAAGCTGGAAATGATATTTGAAAAATTCTTTCGGCTGGATCAGGCAAGGTCTACAGCATCCGGCGGCGCTGGTCTTGGTCTTGCTATCGCAAAGGAAATCATCGAAGCACACGGAGGCAGCATCTATGCGGACAGCAATGTGCAGGAAACTGTTTTTTATATAAAACTTCCAATTCCTGCAAAGGATACAGAGCTGCAAATACCATCTGCTGATGTGCCGCAGCAGGAGGCAACAACGGCGCAAGGCACACAGACGATTCCCGATAATTGACCCTCTGATTTTCAAAGCACCTACGGGTGTTTTTTTTTGCTTCTAAAAAGCTGTTGAACAAACGGTGTCCAGAGTAGAAGACTCTAAGGGCGGCAGTGCATTTATAAGGATTGAGCGTTCATGTAGGCAGTCTGCTTTCTGTTTGCATGTCAGACTGTTTAAAAATAGTTGTATTGCGAAGTGCAGCATGTGAAAGCACGCAGATGGTTATGGTCGCTTTGCACTGTCTTCTTTGCCATGGATTTGTTTGATTTTAACTGGCTGGAGCATTGCATGCATTTTTATGAGCGGTTTCCAACGTATGGTGTAAATGGCATCTATCAAGGTATTAAGTGATATTTAAGTAAGTGCTAAGTCTGTGTTTTCAACTATCCGTGCAATTCATGGTTCAATAGAGTCATGAAGGAGCTGATATGATGAAACGATTAAAAAAATTACTGCTGGCTGGTGTCCTGCTCACAGGTCTTATCTGCTATTTGCGGCCGATGATTTCTAAGGAGGATAAGGCGAATTCTCAGCCCAGACCCACAGCAGAGCAGCCTGTCCATATAAGCAAGGAATTATATAGTAAGAATTATATTCTCATCCGGCAAAGGGATAACAAGGTGATGCTGAAGGAAGGGGAAGATGAAGTGATTGCCCCGGCATCTCTGACAAAGCTTATGACGGTATATACGGCATTGCAGCATATCGATGACTTACAGAAAACCGTAAGCATTCCGGCTTCTATTTTCCCGAAGCTGGAAAAGGAGCAGGCATCAATGGCCGGTTTCTTACCGAATGAGGTGGTAACCTATGAGGATTTGATCTACGGAGCATTGCTGCCAAGTGGGGCGGATGCCTGTATGACTCTGGCCATAGCGCTGTATGGTAGCGAGGATGCGTTTGTTGCGGAGATGAATGCGCAGGCTGAAAAGCTACAGCTGGAGCATACCAGTTTTCTAAATTGTACAGGACTTGATGAGGCAGGACATGTGAGCAGCGTCCGTGATATTGCAGTAATACTGGATGAGGCTTTGAAGCTTCCTACGTTTGCAGAGGCCTTTCATGCCCTCAACTATGTTATGGCTCCCAGCAATATGCATCCCGAAGGCATGACAATCTATTCCACGATGCGGATGACCATGGATCAAAACGAGCTGCATGCGGATGATATCCTTGGGGGGAAAACCGGATATACGAAGGATGCCGGTCTATGTCTGGCCTCACAGGCGCGCATCAATCAAGAATCCTGGCTGTTTGTCAGTGCTCATGCGGCAGGCTCTGCGACTACAAAGCCCTACCACATTCTGGATGCAATCAACGTGTATGAAGCGCTTGCTGCATCTCACACATAAGTGGGATGCGGGAATTAACGCAGTATGGAGGTGGTTGTGTGATACAACATAAAACCTGTCCGGATACAGGTAGACAGACATACAGCTTATAATTGTGTTTGCCGGTGTCTGCTTCGCTTTATTGTTGGACATGATATTCTTTCTGCTTTGGCACAACCCAAGGGGAGGGACAGGACGGGAAAAAGCTGGTCAACTGCGATATACAACGTGTGTTGACTGCTTTTTTGTTTTTGTAACAATGTAAGCAAATACAGTCTTATTTGCTTTTCTGAATCAGCAGGCAAACGATGCCTTATTTGTTTTTCTGACGAAATCGGCATTCACTGCCATCTGCTGTCTAATGCCCATACAATGATAATAGGTATAGATGCTGTTTTTCCTTATCTTATAAAGGCTAATCAGAGGCAAGAAACAATAGGCTGTATAGGAAATTCACTGTGCCATTAAGAATAGCAATGGATAAAGTGAGGATACGCTTTGATGAGGTGCGGTTAGGACACATAGCCATAAGACACGAAGATTAAGGAGCCTTATAAAAACAGAAGATTGTTTCTTTTTCTCTATGAAAGCCTAAAGTGCAAGAGAGCCTGAAGTTAGGCTATCCATGTAAAAATGGGAGATTGCTCCCTTTTCTCTTTTTATGAAAGCCTAAAGTGTAAGAGAGCCTGAAGTTAAGTTAGCCATGTAAAAACAGAAGATTGTTTCTTTTTCTCTTTCTATGAAAGCCTAAGGTGCAAGAGAACGTGAAATCATATTAGCCATCTCTGCCCTGTTTTCATATCCGTGGTTTTCGGCTTTTATATGTGGCAGATTTTTTAGACTATTTTTTTTTGATAAACAGTATATAACAGTTGACAACAGTTATATACTGTTATATACTGTTTATGAACAGAGGAGGTATCTCATGAAAATTATTATCAACAATTCTTCCATGACTCCAATATATGAACAGGTCGTAGAACAAATAAAAGCTATGATCCTGAATGAGGAGTTGAAGGAAGGCGATATTCTGCCATCTGTTCGTTCTCTGTCAAAGGAGCTGAAAATATCCGCCCTTACGGTCAAGAAAGCGTACGATAATCTGGAAGCCGAGGGCTTTGCGGTTACTGTTCATGGCAAAGGCACCTATGTAGCCGGTTTGAACAAGGCACTGGTGATGGAGGAACATAAGAAGGAAATCGAAGCCGATTTGGACAAGGCCATTCAAAAAGGCAGAAGCTGCGGGATGGAGGACAGCGACCTGCTGGAACTGTTCCATCTGCTATTGGAGGAATGAATATGCTGAAACTGCAAAATGTTGTGAAAAACTACGGTGCCTTTTCTCTGCACTGCAGTCTGGAGCTGAAAAACGGACAAATCAGTGCGCTGATTGGGCAAAATGGTGCTGGCAAAAGCACAACCTTTAAAGCTATCCTGGGATTGATTTCCATTGATGGCGGAGAAATAGAGGTGTTTGGAAAGCCTGTTCAGAATCTGACACTGGAGGAAAAAGAATGCCTGGGTGTCGTGTTATCCGATTCAGGCTTCAGCGGATATCTGAATATCAAAGATATCCTGTCTATTATGGAACACATGTATACGAAATTTGAGAAAGCGGAGTTTCTGCGGCAGTGTCAGAGATTTGCCTTGCCGATGGATAAACAAATCCGTGATTTTTCAACCGGAATGAAGGCCAAGCTGAAGGCATTGATTGCCCTTTCCCATAATGCGAAGGTGCTTATCCTTGATGAGCCGACGGCTGGTCTGGACGTTGTCGCAAGGGATGAACTGCTGGATATGCTTCGTGAATATATGGAACAGCATGAGGATGCCTGCATGCTGGTAAGCTCCCATATCTCTTCTGATTTGGAGGGGCTGTGTGATGATCTGTACATGATCCACGATGGAAATATTGTCATGCACGAGGATACGGATGTTCTGCTGAGTGATTACGCTTTGCTGAAGATGGACGAACGACAGTATGCGGATTTGGACAAACGCTATTTGCTGCGCCGCCGCAAGGAACCCTATGGCTGGGCTGTATTGACCAATCAAAAACAGTTTTATATGGAAAACTATCCGGGACTTGCAGTGGAAAAAGGCTCGATCGATGATGTGATTATGATGATGATACGAGGTGAAAAGATATGAAGGGGTTATTGATCAAGGACTTCAAGCTGATGAAAAATCAGAAGAATTTCTTCTTTATCATGATATTTATAGCGGCAGCCATGCTGTTTGCTGAATTTGAATCTACCTTTGTAGTCAGCTATTTTACGATGATTGCTTCTATGTTTGTATTGAGTACGATCAGCTATGACGAGTATGATAACGGCTATGCCTTCTTATTCTCCTTGCCATTTTCCAGAACCTCCTATGTGAAGGAGAAATATATATTCTCAATCCTTATGGGAGGCGGTGCATGGCTGCTTTCCGTTGTACTGTCGGGGATTCTCATTACCGTTCGCAACCCGCAGCTGAGCGTCATGGAGTGGCTTCCGATCGATCTTATTTACATCTGTATCGTCTTTCTGTTTGCGGCTGTTATGATTCCTGTACAGCTGAAATTCGGTGGAGAGCGAGGAAGAGTGGCATTGCTGCTTACCGTCGGTGTTGCTGTGCTGGGTGGTATGGGAATCATAAAGCTTTTTGAAATTTTGCAGATTGATCTGGATGCTGTCCTGACATCCATGAGTACGCTGAATATGGTGCAGATTGGTTGTGCAGCAGTGATATTCTCTGTTGTGCTACTTGCAATATCCTATCGCATCAGCTGTCGTGTTATGAAAAACAAAGAATTTTAAACAGCAAGAAAACAATATAGGGATAGCCAAACACGAGCTGTCTCTTTTCTTTGATTATAATGAAAAACAAGGAATTCTAAACAACAAGAAAACGATATAGGTATGCCCAAACACGGGTTGTCTCTTTTCTTTGTTTACGGGAAAAGGAAAAACAAAAGAAAAAGCAAATCGTTATCGTAGGAAAACAAGTTACTTTCATAAAGCACAGCGTGCCTGTGGTAAAAAAGAAACCGGAGGAGTTTGTCTGACTGGGAGGATGTCTTTTTGGCAGAAATAACGCGGCGCAACAAAATGTATCGTGACAAATTGTGTATTTTTGCTAAGATGGTGATAGGAAGGTGAGCACTTATGGAATTTCATGAGCATTTGAAACAGCTGCGTACAAACAGCGGATATACACAGGAGCAGCTTGCGCGTCAGCTGCATGTTTCCAGACAGACGATTTCCTCATGGGAGCAGGGACGCACCGAGCCGGATATCACGGCATTACAGCAGTTGTGCGAATGCTTCTCTACATCACTGGATACGCTGCTGCTTGAACGAATGGAGGGCTATGCAGTACCGTATACATTTCATCGTAGGTTGCTGCTTGCGCATATTCCTGCTGCTCTGCTGTTATCTGCCGCTCTGCTGTATCAAAAAATTGCGATTGGAGGATGGCTTGTGTCCTTCAGCTACCTGCTGCTGCACCTTATGCTGTATGTCATTCTGACGTATTGTCTGAAGCATCATGACTATTCCTTTCTGGCTGGCTATGATGAGACCTTTGCCTATCGGGAAGATACCATACAGCGCATGCTTAGCTATATGCTTGGAAATATTGGAATCACCTCTCTTCTTTATACCCTTCTGCAGCTGATTCTGGTGATGAGTATGCAGGGAGCACTGACTCCGTATATCTTTATCTGTTATATCGTTCAGTTTTGCGGAGCCATTGTATATGCCAACCGGAAGTATCAAAGTGAGCTGCTACAGGATCGCAGTCTGTATATCTATCTTCGCTCCTTGAATAAGCTGACCATGGCGATGCTGGGAACGATTGCCCTTATTGTATGCAGTGTGCTGACCTGCTTTACTGTCTTTGATATAAAAAATAATTCACCGCAGGCTGCTTATCTTTTATTCATCCTGCTTCCCTATTTGTTTTTGAATACAATATGGGGTGTTGTACAATCCCTGCAATCAAAGCAGCTGCTTGAAAAACGCCAGCTTTTTGCGTTTCACTGGAAAAGCTATCTGTTGTTTGCGGTTGATATTCTGCTATGTCTGCTGCTGTTCTTTATCTGCTGGTGGCTACGATAGTTCGTTAAACAAATCTGTGAACCAATCGCAGCTGTCGTAGAAAAGCAACCGGCAGGGCAATAGACACTGTGCCCTTTTCCAAATATCTTACGGTTTTGCTTTTTTACACAGTATGGTAAGATAGAGGGGACAGGGCAGGTGATCTTATGAATCCATTCTTTATGATTCGCCGCATTGCATTAACAGATGCGCAGGAACAGCAATTTCATGCCATGCTGGCAAAACGCATTCAGCACTTTCTGTGGGCTCCGCTTCTTCTGATTCAGCTCTTTCAGGTCTATAATATGATATATGTCAGCACGTATACGAATTTTCAATATCATACCACCTCCAGCCGTGTGTATATGCTGCTGTATACGGTGATGTTCTTGCTTTGCGGTATCGCTTTATTCATTCTCTGGGTTTCACGGCATCATGAACATCTGCTGCCATACCTGGAAACATTGCAGTACGGTGCAGTGATTTTGCTTTATCTGTGGGCTTTGTGCATCACCGTTTATGATCAAAGGGTATCTGCCAATATCAGTGTTTACATCATTACCGTACTCAGTATTGCTGTCCTTGTTTACATGCCGCCCAAGCTGTTCATTCCCTTATATCTGTGTGCACAGTGTCTGCTTATGGCAGGAGTCGCCTATGTACAAAAGGATAGCTCACTGTATGGCATTTATGTGAATTCTGCCTGGATGATGATCATTGCTATGTTTATCAGCAGCTATCTGTATTACACATTGCGTCAGGATTTTCAGAATCACTGCGTGATTGCTCAAAAGAATGCGGAAATTATGGAAAAGAGTGCAGAGCTGGATTTTATCGCCAATCATGATTCCCTGACCGGCCTTTTGAATCGTCGCTTTCTATCCTCCTGGCTTCCCGGCATCATTGCTGCAAAACAGCTGGTTGGCATCCTTATGATAGATATTGATGATTTCAAATCTTATAACGATGCCTACGGACATCCGCAGGGTGATGAATGTCTACGGCGGGTTGTCCGAGCCATGGAGCTTCATTTTGACAGTGGAAAGCTGTTTCGATATGGCGGAGAGGAATTTTTGTATGTACGTCAGGGGGCTGATTTACAAGCGATGCAAAGGCTGGGAGATGCCTTGTGTGAGCATGTGCGAAAACTGCAGATACAAGGTGCTGAGCAGACACGCAGTGTTACCGTCAGTGCAGGAGGATCTTGCGCTCTGGTGAAGGATGCGGCTGCTTGGGAAACGCTGCTGAAGACAGCGGATGCGGCACTTTATGAGGCCAAGAGCAGCGGGAAAAATAAAACAGCTGTAAAAGCATGTTCGGTTTAGATGATGGAAAAGCCATTCCTTTCACGGGAATGGCTTTTTCAACCTACGATTGCTGCATAGGTTTCATAGATGGAATTCCATGTATAGCGTCCGACCAGTCCATCCACTGCTAGCCCGAATTCCCGCTGATAGGCACGTACAGCACGATCTAAGCCAGGCCCAAAGCGGCTGTCAATGGTGACAGAGGGGATGGATGGATAGCTTTCTGAAATAATGGAAAGGAAATACTGCAGCTGTTGAACCTCGATGCCGACATCGCCCTGACGCAGCACCTTCCCCGTCCAAAGACCGGTGAAATACCCCTCCAGTCTACCCAGACTTCCCAATTCCGCCAGCTTGCGGACTGCAACATAGATTCGTGAAATCTGATACCAGGTGGATTGCCCGACAATCCCATCCACGGTGAGATCGAACTGTCGCTGAAAGGCTCTTACCGCACTCTCTGTCTGTGGCCCGAAGATAGCATCCGGCGGATAGATCAGTGGAATATTGGGATAATTGACAGCGATTCCATTCAGCAGCTCCTGAATGATGAACACCGGCTGCCCGCTGCTTCCAAGGCGCAGGGCATAGCCCGGATAGGATGGCGTATAGGGCTGCCAGTTATCCGTTTCCAGAAATTGCATCTGATCACCGTAATAATAACGGATGATGCCATAGGAATCGTACCCGCGGTTTGCCAAATCTAACGTTCCCCATTGTTTCAAGCCCGGACACTGCGCGATTTTGCCATCACAGTATTCGGCATAATACGGCTCACGGTAAAATGGCTTTTTCAGATAATCTCCCATGACCTCATCCACAACAGCGGCGATATTGTCATATATATTGCGCCCTGGAACAAAAGCCTGATCAAAGGCGGTGGAATTGGTGATGTCAAAGGAATAGCCCCTGCTGCGATACCATTCCGTATAAATACGGTTTAAGGCAAGAGACATTTGACACCAGATATTCGCCCGCAAGGCCTCATACGGCCAGGTTGGATAAATTTCACTGGATGCGACATTCTTGATATAGTCAACGAAGCCAACAGTAACATTTTGTGCACTTGCGGTCGGTCTTCCCAGATGCACGGTAATCGTGGTCGGAAGGATGATTTCTTCTAGCATGAGCGGCAGCCTCCTCCCTCATGAAGCTGATGCTCACCGATATCCAGCGTATTGTTCACACCTCGAACATTGCTGCTTTGCATAACAACGGTAAGTGTAGAATCGGTTTCCGCAAATATCTGAACACCATTGCGGATTTCCGTATCGTAGCCTTCTTTGGAAACATGAATATCATACTGACCATACGGGCGTGTCAGCGAATGAATATCCGTCGAGTGCGAACCATCCGGAGCCTCCAATTCAATACGCTGTGTCTTGCCGAATTCATCCGTACTGCATTCCATGATAAATACAGATCCGCGCTCATCCCGGCGAAAAACACTGATCTGTGCATTGGGAATCGGTTGTGCGGTTTCCTCCATGGTTTCAACCATGACATATCCTGTAGTGATAGTATCACCTCCTTTACAGCGTATGCCGCAAATGCCCGGGGTATCGGGTCAATCGCCTGTCTGCACAAGCGGGAATCACAAAAATATTTTCTAACAATGATATTTTTATGATTAACATTACATATACTTGAAAAGGTGAAGATGATGAAAAGAAAAAAATACCTGCTGGGTGCAGGGCTGCTGTGTACCATACTGGCAGCGTCCTTCTGTCTGTCGCATATTACCTCTGTTTCCGCAAAACGGGCCTTTCATGCACTGGATGGTGTGGAAATCGTATTGGATCCCGGTCATGGTGGGAAGGATGATGGTGCCCGCAGCAACGAGGCAAAGGAACAGGAAATCAATCTGAAGATAGCACAGAAGCTGAAAAAGCTGCTGGAGGATGGAGGTGCACATGTGACCATGACTCGAAATGGAGCCTATGATCTGGCAAGCGAGGGTGCTTCCAATCGCAAGCGTGAGGATATGAAAAAGCGCATCGAGCTGATCAATCAGGATAAGACGGATTTGTTTATTAGTATCCATTTGAATTCCTATCCCAATACAAGCGTGAAGGGAGCGCAGGCCTTCTATGCCCCGAAGAATGAAGTATCCAAGGTGTTTGCGGACATTTTGCAAAAGCATTTTCGGGCACTGACACAAACGAAGATGACAAGCAAGCCAGGAGATTACTATATTCTGAATAATGCGCAGAAAATCGGTTCTCTTGTGGAGTGCGGATTTCTGTCCAATGCAGAGGATCGTGCAAAGCTGGTTACGGATGAATATCAGCAAAAGGTGGCGCAGACGCTGTATGACAGTATCCTGGAGTATTTCAATTTCCTGTCCTAGAGCAATATAGCAAAAGAAAAAATAGACAAGCAAAGCTGTGAGTGCCAGCATATAGCCTGCATATCAAAATAGAAAATGTACACAGCTGCAGTTTGCTGATCGGATGATACAAGGACAGGGATGCAATAGAAGGTGTCATGGCGATGCATTGTTCGCTGAGTTCTTCACACTGCATATAGCATTGTGTTTATTTGGTTTCTTGGAAGTACAAAACAAGATGCTGTTGCCTATGTGCGTCTTTGATTACAATGGTTCCGTTTTGAACGGTATCGGTTATATCCCTGTCGTTCAGGCGGATTTGCAATGAAGACTGTGTATGCTCTGTATAGAGACGAAATGCTTTCCGCCTTCCCTGATAGAGCACATAGCGTTCACTGCTATTTCGATGGTGCGTTTTGCCATCGAACAGGGTACCACTGCCCCGCACGTCAATCTGCATCAGACAATGCTTGTATCTGCCTTGTGGTTCCAAAACTATTGTGAGAGTTGAACAGAGGCCTTGTGCTTGGTGCATGTATACACAACATGTAAGCAAAAGTATCACGGCGCAGGCAAAAAATTTGGTCAGATGAAAAAACGGATTCCTCATAAGCTTCCTTTCCTGTGTAAAATCAAGTGACACATCAAGAACATGAAAAGCCCTGTACCACATAATATGCATTATGTGGTATCCTTCATGTTCTGTTCACAGGTATAGTTTACCATATATTTTTACAAAATGCGCAACTACATTATCCTCTTTCTCTGATTGTGCATCCACAGACGGTATTCCTCAACAGACAGCCTTACCCGCCTTCCCACGACGTGTTTGCTTCTCTATGCCATATTGTCCTGTACCACATAATGCATATTATGTGGTATTTTTCAACAAAGGCGTACAAGGTCCATGCGGGATAGTGTTTTTTCGTATTCCTGAAAGCTGGTCATCGTATAGACTCTGGTAGTTTCAATGGATGAGTGGCCGAGAATATCCGCCAGCCGCACCACATCCTTTTCCATACTGTAAAAGGTGAGGGCAAACAGATGCCGCAGATTATGTGGGAAGACCTTCTTGCTGCTGACATTGGCGTGTAGGCACAGCTTTTTCATCGCCTTCCAGATATTGCTGCGATCCAGTGGTTTTCCGGTATTTGTGATAAAGATGCTGCCATTCTTAATCTGCTTTCTTCGGCAATATGCCAGCAGCTGCTTCCGCAGTCTGGAGGGAAAGAAAATATAGCGGAGCTTCCCCTTGTTTTGTACGGCGGCTTTTCTGCTTTTGACAGCCTCTACGGTAATGAAGCGATGCTCGGATACACGGATTCCGGTTGCACATATGGTTTGTAGAAGGAGATACATACGCTCGTTATGCGTATCCTGTGCTGCTCTTAAAAGTCTGGTGTATTCTTTTTTTGTCAGCTCCTTGTCTTTTTCAATACAGGTTCTTTTCTGTATTTTCAAGAGCTTGACCCTATACTCGGGCTGCTTGATAAAAGTGAAGAAACAGTTGATTGCAGCTAGCATGCTGTTGATGCTTGCCGAGGTATAGGATTTCAGCAGCTCCTCCTTATACTTTATGATTTGCTGCTTCGTCAGGGTCTTTCCGTAAGAAAGGTATGCAAAGAGTTTTGTAATATCGCGGATGTATTTCTGTACCGTCAGGGTACTTTTTTCTTCCTCGATCAAATAGATTCTGAAGTTCTCGATTTGCGCAAATGCTTCTGTATAGTCCATGCTTGCTCCTCCTGTGATTGTTGTAATGTCTTCCTATCATAGCATAGTTTTCGCATTACTCTCACCAAATTGGCTTGTGGAAAAGAGAAAGCTATTTGGTATTTCGTTTTCCATTGGCCATTCCAGCAGAAAGGAAATCATAAACTGCAATAACATAAGGGAACATTCGGTTATAACAAATTGATAGCCATAATATCTTTTAGCGTTTGTGCAGGTTCTCTCAGATATCAGCCAATGAACTGTAAGGTATGTCAGAATTCTGTGATAAAAAAATTAAAAATATGTTGACATCATAAATGGGTTGTGGTATTATTAACAGGCATTCGATGGAAATGGGCCTGTAGCTCAGGTGGTTAGAGCGCACCCCTGATAAGGGTGAGGTCGTTGGTTCAAGTCCATTCAGGCCCACCATCGAATTTACATATACATGGGGTGTTAGCTCAGCTGGGAGAGCACCTGCCTTGCACGCAGGGGGTCATCGGTTCGATCCCGATACGCTCCACCATGACAAATTCAGTCGAACTTCATATCTTAATAGAGTTCGACTTTTTTCATAAAATTGGGAAAAGTTACTATAAGAAGCACTGTAAACAGACTATTACATCTGTATACAGTGCTTTTTTTATTTCTATCTGAAAAAAGGAGGAAAGCATGGAAACCACAAAAGAAAGAAGAAAGCAATACCACTATTATGTTACGAGTAAAGAATATGAACAGATAAGACAGCTCGCAGCTCGTGTTGCTATTCCGGAAGCCGCCGTAGTTAGGATCTGTGTACTTGCTGTTGCTAACACACCTATACTGGAATACATATTTGATGATGGTGTTCTACTTAAAGCAGACTCCTTGTCATTGCTAAAATACTCCCCTACTTTACGGATCATCAACGAAGCAATGAAACAACTGGAGAAACAAGGAGTGCATGTTGATGTATCTGAATTGATATGCAAAGAGATGAATTGGAAGGTTAAAAAACAAAGAGAAAAGTGAGGAGTAGATAACATGGCGAAGAGAAATATCTTTTTCAAACCAAGAATGATTTCAAAAACAAATGAAGAAACATTGTACAATACTTTTCCTTTATATGTGATAACAGTGATGGAGACATTCTTTCTTGCATTGTTGCAGGATGAATTCAATTTACACTCATTTATACTGATATGTCTCGGTGTAATCATTGCCTGTACTGCAGCTTATAAAATCGGACAGAACAGTGGGAAATAGATATGGAAGCAATCGATCTCATCAAAAAGATCCATGCCGGTGCTGATGATACCTGTTATTCCTCCATCCTCACCACTTGGGAGGAAAAATCGAGGTATGAGCGATTGGAAGAGCTGATGTCTCTTTTATGTAAAGGTATGGATATGCAAACGGCCGTAAAGCAGCTGCATATCACTCCGGCCGGTGCGACAGCTTTGCTAAAGGATTGCGAACATATCCGGATGGATAAAGGAAAACGATGTATGTATGATCATATGCTACAGACCTCTATCTTTCTGGACCAATGTGAAGAAATGATGTTTGCTCAAGCGGAAGATGTCTATTATTCACTCAATAGCTTTTATAAGCCTAAGAAAGCAGGCAGTAATGTCAGACATATCAATGCTATGGTATTGGATTTTGACTATTACAAGGATGACAGGTTTATGGACTGGGAAGCTGAAAGATTTTATAAAAAGAAGATTAAGGACAAGCTTCCCTTCCCTCCGACTGCTGTCATGGATTCCGGTCGTGGTCTTTATGTCATCTATGCATTCCAGCACTGTTCCTACCATATGGAAGGTCTCTACAGAGCCATCATGAAGGCGTTCTATATCCGTTTTGAAGAATTATGCATCGATGCCGGTGCGATGCTCATCACGCAGGTGATACGACTACCCGGTACGATCAACAGTAAATCCGGAAGACAGGTAAGGATCCTGCAGTATGAGGATACGGATTACCGTATCCAGGATTTCATTGAAATGCTCCCCTGGTCACAGGAGGAGGTCAAGCAACATCGGCTGAAGAAAAAGGAAAAGAAGAAAAAGCCGGAGAAGGAAGTGAAAAAGGACATATCGGCAAGGAAACCTTATTTTAAAGATTTCTATGAAGACATGCGAAAGCTGATCATCCTAAGGAATCATAACGGCCAGTATGAAGGATACCGAGAGATGCTGCTATATCTTGTAAGAGAAAGAGCCGTCTGGTCGGGATATACGATCAAGGAATCGGTCGACCTTGCTATGGAGCTGAATAAGGAGATGCATCAGCCCTTGTCTGAAAAGGAAGTGGAAACTGTTTGCAGGCCATCACCGGGGAGACACAAATGTTCGATCGCGAAGATCATCGCAAAATTGAACATCACGATGACTGAGCAGAAAAAACTAAAAGTGCTCAAACGGAAATGGTTGAAGAAATCAGAGTATGCCAAAAGGAAACGCAAGAATACACTGACGAATCTAACACCCAAACAGCAGGAGATCCTGGAAAGGAGAACGAGAGTATGTGAACTGAAGAACGTACATCATCTGAAGAACAAGGATATCGCCGATATCCTTGCGGTCGACAGATCTCAAGTCACGAGGGACCTGCAGCATATCAAGCAGAATCCCTCCAGATTCAAGATCTTATTAAAAGATTACATGGATAGGCTGAAGGAAAGAAAAGAAACCGATGACTATCGGCTACGCCTCACCTATCAAAGGCAGCAACAGCTTGAAAAATGGATGGGGTATGCACAGACTGCCCTGGATTACCTAGTGCGTGATCTGGATGTGTCCGTGACCTAAACACAAGCGGAAACGAGGGCCATAGAAATACGTTATTTTAGCAGGTACGCCTGTAACAGATATCGAGGAAACAACTCCTAAAACGGCTGAAATCAAGCCGTGACGCATGTTCTCGGATGCGCAGAGATGAAGGAGTTGCAAAAAAATAGGCAGCATTGAGATATATGTGCAGGGGTGTTTCAGGAGGATATTACAACGATAATTTTCCCCCAATCGATATCTTTTCGAGGGGCATCCCCTTGCTGACGAAAACGAAAGAAAGGACAAGAACATGAAAGAATACAGTATAAAACTAAGACTTACAGCAACAGAGGCAGAACAGCTCGTAAAAGCTGCAGCACAGCACGATCAGTTGGTCTCCGAACTCCTGGAATCCTTCGTATACGACTTGGTCTCTTCCGATGAGCATCGTGGAGGAGATGATGAGACGGAAGCAGCACAACAGTGGTATCAGCGACGCAATGAGGCGTTATACCCGCATCATACGACCCCATTGACAGAAGCCGAAGCACTCCAACACGCGGAATCGGGTGCGCAGAAGCGCTGCATACAGGAAGCTTTCCGGTATGTTCCTCTTTACTTTGAATGGATAAAAGCAACGATGGTAGAGGATGGCGTGATCTTGGAAGATCGAAATCATGAGTGTGTACACTTTTTTATCAACAAACATGATGGTATCGAATTTGATGGTGGATACGGAAACAGCTGTAATGATCTGGAACGCATCTGTACATATGAAAAGATCTCGTGGAAGGATGTGGAAACTCGCCTACGCAGCTATACGAAAGAACATCAACAGGAATTACAGTATCACCTGCGAGAATGTTTCAAACAACTGCCAAAACAAGACGACAGTATCGACTATGTGCAGATAAAGATGACGAGGGATATATATCGTCTGGAAGCGATGCTAAGTGAGATCCTTGGAAACTTCTGTTATGAGTGAGTCACTGTTCGAACTGGATGAAACAGGAGAAGGAGGTAGTGTGATATGAAGCAATCAAAAACAGGAAGGATCCCTGCATGGGTACTATCACATTTGAAAAGATACGGCAATTGTGCCATCGGAAGGAAGGTCGCAAAAGAACTCGGAGATGAATTATTGCCCCTCCTACAGGAAGAGGGTTACGTTTGTGAGTTCCTCACGATCGATCATAGCGGGGAAGGAAAAAGCGGAACGACCTACCTCGTCAGATGCCTATGCGGAAACATAAGATAACAGCTGTATTTCATATGTTGTGCTACTTACATCAAGGCTGTGTCGGATATGCACAGCATATCGAAATGCAGAAATGGATCCGACAAAAAGGATTGCATAATGTCTATCACTTCATGTGGGAAACCTTCCAAGATGCTTGGAAGAGGTGAAAGCGTCATGAATAGAAAGGAAAAACGGAAATGAAGAAAAATATCAGACGTATCATCATCGTATCGGCAATCATACTCTCAGCTGCATTACCCGGGTTGAAGAAACTGCAGCCATTGGAACAGAAAGGCGTGAAGCTGACAAAATGTACGGATGGCGATACCGCCCATTTCATGATCGATGGGCAAGATACGACGGTGCGATTCCTAGCCATCGATACACCGGAGACGAAAAAGCCAAACACGCCGGTACAACCCTATGGCAAAGAAGCAAGCCGATATACATGTGATGCCCTCAGCAGCGCAAAAGAGATCCGTTTGGAATATGAAAAAGAAAAGACCGATAAGTATGGAAGAAATCTAGCCTGGGTATTCGTGGATGATAAGTTATTGCAGGAACAGCTCATACGAAAGGGATACGCCAAAGTAGCGTACCTATACGATGAGTATACATATACCGACAGATTGCAAAAAGCAGAGAAAGAAGCGAAAGCGCAAGAGCTGGGTCTATGGGATAAGGAATAAGGAGGTTTCACACACATGAAAACAACGACAGTATATGAAGAAATCATAGAGCGTGCAAAGGAGATGCAGATCATACAGATGGAGGAGGATCTTCTCGATATCATGATGGATCTTGAAAGTGCAGACGAGACGTTCCACGTACGTTGGGATGACTTATTGGCCGCAGATGATTTCAACTTCGCACATGATGTTTGCGGCATCCGGAATCACATCGTCCGGGATGATTTTCCATCACATGATTTCGGATACTTCGTACCACGTTTTGCGGGAGATAGGACATGATGATCCTGCGGTTAGAATTCGTACACGAAAGTGAAAGGACGCAGCTCCTAAAGAAGATCCGGGAGGATTATATCATCGTGGAAGAAAGTAAGGTGACCCCTTCCAAAAAGAAAAACAGCAAGAAGCTGCTGCAATTCATAGAAATAGAGAAACGGGTCTAGCGGTACCACTCACTGGTACAACGAAAACGAAAACAAAAACGTAAAGAGGAGAAACAGAAATGAATAAGATCATCGCAATAACAAACAGAAAAGGCGGCAGTGGAAAGACGACAACTGCTAAGAATCTAGCATATGACCTCACACTGAAAGGTAAGCGGGTGCTGCTCATCGATCTGGATCCACAGTGCAATGCGACCGAAGGGCTGACGAGTAGAAAGTATAGCCGCACCGTCATTGGGATGCTGGAATGGATGCCGGTACGGAAGTGTATCTACAAAACAAGGTTCAAAGATCTGGATATCCTGCCGGGGAATGATTATCTCGCCAGTACAGAGGTACAAGATGATATCTTGATAAAACAGGTATTACCGGTCCGAGAGGATTATGATCACATCATCATCGACACATCGCCCTATTTCAATAAGCTCACCGCAGAAATACTTAAGATCAGTGACCTGGTCATCATCCCTACTTTGCTTGAAGATGATTCAATGAAAGGCGTCATGACGACGATCCGGGAACTGATGGCATTGTTTGGGGAAAGCATCCGCTGCAGGGTCCTGGCAACGATGGTGGACAGAAGTAAATATGCAGAGAATCTATTCACAGCTTTGAAAGAGGATATCGGATCATTATGCTTCGACACCTATATCCGGGAGAATCGGATACCGGTCCGAAGAGCAAGGCAGCATCATGCGCCGCTCTCTTATCGCTACCGGTATACATCGAAGGCTGCCAGAGACTACGAAAGGCTCACAAAAGAAATACTGGAGGTGATATGATATGGCGAAAAAAAGCATCCTCGGAGAGTTCATGCAAAGCTCTGCAGGAAAGAAACTGGGCTTTGACAATCACATCATGAATATCCATTACACGAAGATAAAGCGACCGCAAAGGAATCGTGAATTGCGAAGGATCGATGAACTGGCCGAAGATATCCGGGAGGACGGTCTGGAAAATAACCTTCTGGTACGAAAGATAGAAAATGACAGATACGAAGTAGAACTGATCGGAGGGGAACGCCGATATTCTGCGATCCTGCGGAATATCGAACATGGAGATATGACCTATGAATATATCCCCTGTAAGGTCTTGACGATGAGCGATATAGACGCACGAAAACGTTTGATTTTGAACAATATGGAAAATGATCCGTTGACGAATGCCGAAAAACTGGAAGCTGTCGAGGAACTGAAAGAGATATACAAAGCAAAGAAGGAGGCCGGCGAAAACATCCCGGGGCGTATCCAGGCAATCATCGCAAGTGAGATGGGGCTGAAGAAATCCCAGGTAGCCAATTATGAGAAGATCCTGAATCATGCATCAGAGGAAGTCAGAGAAAGCATCCGGAAAGAAGAACTACCTCTGGATGCCGCCGCGACACTGGTGGATCTGGATGAAGAAGAACAACGCCGATTTCTAAACGAACATGATACCTACAGTAAGAAAGCGGTGGAGTCCTACAAAGAAGCAAAGCATGCGGAAGAGCAGCCAATCGAAAAGCAGCTCTATTATGATGAACACGACGAAATCCAAGAAATCGATATAGAGGATGTAGATCCAAGGAAGGATACGGAGGATGATGAAGCCTTAGAAAGTGAAGCATGGGACAGCATAACAGATACGATCCCTGTTGAAACGATCGAAGATATCATGACGGATATCGTCAATAACATGGATAAACTGGAGTCGAAACTCCATGGAGTCGAATTCCGTGATGAATATGCACAGTTTCAAAAGATCCAACGAGAGATCGATACATTGATGAAAGGATTAGGTCTGGTCTGTGAAGAGGCGTAATTCCTATATCTTTGTACCAGTGACTGGTACAAGGTCGTGCACAACATGGGGACACATAAGGAGGAGAAATGAAAAATCGCAGAACGGATATATCCTGCAGGATAAAAAAAGCAATCGTAAGTGTAGCGATCGATGTGGCCACGATCATACGAGAGCTATACGCAGTGGACCGAAAAGAGCTGATCGCTCAGATATCTGAAAGGAAAAGAAGAAACTATGAAGTTGCTTTGCATATGGTCAACATAAGCAAAACGATCGCACACCTTGCGATGAATTATCTGCTCATGAAGATCATGTGGCAGATCGTCATGGACCCACCATTCGGCAAAGAAACGTACATGTTCTCATTCGAAGTCTGTCGTGCGTTGTTTGTTTGCTTCACGGTGATCATCGCCTTGATAGAATGCACGAAGTGGATGTGTACAAAGAAATCTACCAATATAGATAAATACCTTCGTATGCTCCCCTATCTGCCGATCAGTGGTGTCGTATATCTATTCATAGCAGATATCGGAAACATAGATATCCTTTATCATATATTCCTTATCTTCCTTCTATTTTCGATATGTAAATCTCTGTCGAAAGCTATGGAACCTATCGTTTATCCATATTCCTCTATATCTCAGTAAACAACGAAAGATCAAGTGTACCAGTGACTGGTACAGCAAAGAAAGGAGTACGTGCATATGATATTTTGGAAAAGATTCTATATCGTAAGGGAAACAAAAAGGCTCATGTCTACTCTGCCTATCACGAAAACACCTGTTTCTTATTTGTATTTTCAAATGGAGAGGATAGGATTGTCATTATAAACGTACCAGTCACTGGTACAAAAAAATCTGCTGTTGCAGTCGGCAGAGAATCACCATAGCCTCATCTTCTGTAAAATAAGTGCTATGGAAATGGACAGAGCCTCAACGTGAATCATTACTACCGAGATTATAAATCTTTATAAGATTTATAAATCGCGAGAATACTAGAAACTATTGTTAAGATCTTAATTATGTAATCAAAATATTCCATAATCATCGGCTCCTTTCTACAGGAGACGATATCTGTCCAGATTCCCTACCGACTGTAACAGCAGAAATGAACAATTACTTGTTCATTAAGAAAGTATATCATGGAAAGTGAGGATTTTAAATGTATTTACAAAAAAACTTCAATTATTTAAAAAAGAAAAATAATCTTACTTATCGAGATATCAGATCATTCCTCAAATGTGGGACAGAAACGATAAATATAGTAAGTAATGGTGATCAAAATAATGTGCGTATCGAGATAGTAGTAAAACTTGCTGAATTGTTAAATGTAAGTCTAGATGAATTGGTTAAAATAGATCTTGAAGATCTAGAGAAAAATACATAATTCAAAATATGTACCAGTGAGTGGTACAAAAAATCTGTTGTAGAAGCCGACAGAGGAACGATTACAGTCTGTACATCTCAAGGATTTTGAGATAAGAACTGTAATTTGAACTGATACTTATGAAAACCAAAAAACTAATATGAATCATATCTTACTTCTTAGAAATTTTATATAACTCAATAAGAGTCCTGATAATCAATAAGATTATATTTACAAAATTAAAAATTCCATAAACATCATCTCCTTTCTACTAGGAGATGACATCAGTTCCGTTTCTCTGCCGGCTTCTACAACAGATCATAGTCGTGTAATTCGCTACAGCTTTCAAAACAGAAAGGATGAGTATGATGTATCTACAAAAAAATTTTAATTATCTAAAATTTAGAGAAGATCTATCCTTTAGAAAAATTGCAAAAGAAACAGGTATCAACACGAATACGCTTCAGATATTATCTAAGAAACATGATGAGAATATGAGGATAGAAGTAGTTTTGAAGCTCGCTGATTTCTTTCAGGTATCGTTAGATGAATTCGTAAAAAAGGATCTAACGACGAATTTCTAAGAGGATGTACCAGTGAGTGGTACAGGAACGTATATCGGTTTTTATAGATGAGGTTACAGTGAAAGGAGGAATCACATGAGGATCGAAACCTATACAGAATTATCAAAAGCATTACCAAATGCAAAGATGTGCTATGAACAACTGCCTGTTGAAGAAATCGATAAGGAAATGCTGGCACCATTCGTATGTTTGATACAAGCGTGTGAACACGTCTTTGAAGAGGAAATGACACGCAGGGAGAAGCAGCGTATCGGAATACAGAACGCGCAGCAGAATGGTGTCCATTCTGGGCGGCCTGCAATCCGCTGTAGTAAGAAATTCCTGAAGCTTGCATATCTGCAATCTAAAAATAAAATAACAGCAACAGATGCTGCTGAACAGTTACATATATCTCTATCTACCTATTATAAGCTACGGCGTAAATATCATAAGGAGATAGGTAAATGGAAGAAGCAAGAAGTCTGATCATATTTCTGGTCATCAATCTATCTGCCTTCCTCTGTTATCTGCTAGGAAAAGCAGATACGGAGAAGCGTAGCCACCACGAAGGAGAGTAAGTAAAAAACTCATATAGACTCTGTTATATGAGTGAGAATTAGCTGAAACTTATACCCTCTAGTCGATGACAGAATCAGAACAGGCAAAATCGACGATCTGTCACCGACTGCAGGATATAAGGTCTGCATATGTACCCTGAAGTGGACGGTAGAGAGTTAAGGGAGAAATGTAATCATAAATCTAATCATGGTATATGGATGACTTTGCTTAGATAATCAACTCTCTACCGCCAGCTACAGGATAGGAAATATGAAACAATAAGATTATAGCACATGAAATACGGTAGTGTGTGAATACATATACGTTAATAGAAAAAAAGAAGTATATGTACAATGTTTTATCGATTTATACAATCATCATGTAAAAAAATGTACCAGTGACTGGTACATTCGGACATTCATATGAAAAGGTGTCATGAGCCATATCTCGGCATAAACATAGGAATCAACATACGGAGCGGAGAAAATCATGCTAATGTTCCCGGAATACATCATCGTTCTCGGAAACAGATGAAATTGTGAAAATCAGTCAGTACTGTAAAAAGTCGAGATTCTTTTCCTCAATATCCCATCTTCTGGACGATCGTAGAAACATGAGAGTAAAATGTAATAAAGAAGTTCTACTGTATGCATGGATCAGGCCTCTACGATCGGCTACAAGGTGGGATACGACCTGCTTATAATTATAACAGATAGGAAAGAAAAAGCTAGAATAATGCAAGGCAATCGTACCAGTCACTGGTACATGATAGGCGCAAGTGAAAATGATACATTTGGTCAACAAATAGGAATTTAATATAAAAAGAGATATCGAAGGGTATATGTAATTGTTATCACCTTACGATAGTGATATACTAAGAATAGATAAAAAGTGGAGGGAAACTATTATGAAGAAATTACTAAGTATCGCTGCAGTGGCAGCACTCGTATTGACAGGATGTAGTAAAAAGCTAGAGGTAAAGATAACAGACAAGCTGACTGTGGAATATGGCGATAAGCTCGACAACAATAAACTCTTTGACGCAAAAAAATCTGATAAAAATATCAAAGTAGATAAAGTACAGGATTTTAATGCGAAGAAACTCGGAGACCAGACACTGAAGGTCACATTCAGTAATGGAGATAAGACTATAGAAAAGGAAATCAAGGTCACAGTTAAAGATACGAAGAAACCTGAAATTGTACTGAAGAAGGATAATGTCACGATCACTGCAGGTGATAAGCTTGATCTGAAAGACAATGTTAAATCAGTAAAGGATCCTATAGATGGTACTCTGAAATACAGCGATAAAGAAACGAAAAAATCTGGCTACTACATTGATAAAGGAAAATTAAACACAAAGAAAGCCGGAACTTACGAAGTCATTGTAAAAGCATTTGATGTGAACGGAAACAAGACGGAGAAGAAATTCAAAGTCATCGTAAAGGAAAAAGAAAAGGCAACTACGGAAGGACAGAAATCTGAAGCAGCCCAGAATAACAATAATGCTGGACAACGATCAGAGACATCCTCTCCATCTACAGGTAATCAAAATGCAGGGACAAGTGGAGGACAAGGAAGCAGCACTGCGAATACCGGAAGCTCCCACGGTTCCAATGGAGCACAGAGTTCCGCTCCTTCCCAGGCAAAGCCGTCAACACCTGCTCCAGCACCTTCAGCTCCGCATATCACATATGATGGTAGAAAGCAAGGTTTACCTATCTCTATGCAATCACCGATATTTGACACACAAGAGGAAGCAAATAATTGGGCGTTTGAAATATATAATTCGTCCGATGAAAATAGTCCTTATTTTGGGTTAGGTTACAGCACATGCAATATAAGCTATGTAGAAGGATATGAAGAAAACGTATTCAAAGATCCAAATCCAAAGTGGAGTGTATATTGGTATTAAATAATGTAGAAGCGAAAATATCGCTTCTTTTTTGTTAATAGAAAATCAAGACGGACAGAGGTTCGTCTTTTTTTATTGGAGGTGACCATATGAATTACTACAAGGTAAGATATGGCTCGCAGCGTAAGGCGAATACAGGAAAAGGTTTCGTACATGACATTGTATGAGTAATGCCTATATCAAAAATGTGTGAAAATTTATGGAGGAAAACAAGATGCGGAAGAAATTAAAAAGTATCATCATGATATTCGCTTCGATCTTGCTATGTGGATCTAATATGTTATCCACGATAACAATCAAAGCCAATGTCACAAACCTGGAAGATACCGGATACTGGCATAGTGGACAAGCGCACAATCCAGATAATCCTGCGTATACCGCATGGTTCGATCATCAAAAGATTGAAAAGATCCATGTCGAACAAGGTGTCGGTGTATGTAGTGAGCCTTGGGAGGTCATCAATGGTTGGAGTGGTTATACAGTATCAAAGTACCAAGCTGATCGTATAGCCGATATTTGGTATTACGCATATGTCAACACCAACCAATCCAAGTGGAATTATGCAGTTGGTCAGCTGATGGTATGGGAATATCTAGGATATAAACCTACGGACCATAATGTTCCGAATTACGAGAAACGAAAAGCTGAAGTCAACGAGATGATCAAGAATATGACAAAACGCCCTAGCTTCAATGGGAAAACTGTTACCTTGAATGCCGGTGAAAGTACTACACTGACAGACACCAATAACGTCCTGCAGGATTTCAAAGGTAAAGAAAGTATTCCGAAAGGAATAACAGCAAAACGTAGTGGAAAAAAATTAACGATTACCGCCAGTGCTAGTGCAAGTGAAAACAGCACATATAGTTTAAATAAAATCAAACCGGAAATGGTTGGTCAATCACTCGTACATAGAAAAGCCGGAGGTCAAGATATAGTAGTACCTTTGCGTGAAGATCCAATTCCATTATCATTGAAAATAAAAGTAAATAAATATGGTTCATTAAAGATCATGAAACAGGATGAAGATGGAAATCTAGTACCGAACACTTCCTTCAAGGTATCTAAAAATGCCGATATGTCCTCCCCGATCGGAACCTACCAAACAGGCTCCAACGGTACTGTCACTGTAAATGACCTTGCCCCTGCGACTTACTATGTGCAGGAGAGTGCTGTACCAAGTCATCTGATCCTGGACAAGACGATCCATAAGGTAAGTGTATCTTCCAATAAGACGGCCTCTTTCACCGCTCGTAATGATTGGAAGAAAGGTCGTGTCCAGATCCGTAAGGTCGATACGGATTCCAAGAAACAAGTCGCAGGTGCGACGTATGCGATTTTCAACCAACAAGGTCAGGAGCTCCAGCGCCTCGTTACGAAGGCATCCGGGTATTCCATGTCCGGGTATCTGCGTGTTGGCGAGTATTATGTGCAAGAGGTCATTGCGCCATCAGGATATACGCTCAATAAGACGAAATATCCTGTCACGATCAGTAATCACAATCAGACGATCACCGTGACAGGCACAGATAAACGCCAGTCCGGTACATTGAAGTTATCCAAGGCAGATAGTAAGACGAATAAAAAACCACAGGGAGACGCAACGCTACAGGGCGCTGTTTATGAGTTACGAGCGAAGGAAAATATCCTGGATCCTGCCGATCAGAGCGTGAAATATAAAAAAGGCGCTTTGGTCGCAACGCTGACCACGGATAAGAATGGTAATGCCACGAAAACAGGTCTCTACCTGGGAAAATATACCCTGAAAGAGACGAAGGCCAGTCTGGGATACCGCCTGGATCCTAAGTCATATGATGTGACGATCAATCCTGCAGCACAAACGACCAGTGTCATCACAGTTTCAAAAAATGTCCTTGAGGATATCATCAAGTTGCGGATCCATAAGGTCCAGGAAGAACCTAAGCTGAATATCCCAAATACGATCTTCACATTCACAAAACCGAATGGAACTACCTCAGAAATAAAAACAGATAAGAACGGCTCCATCCAGTTCGTCGGTCTTCGTCCGGGCATCTACAAGCTCAAAGAAAAGGCTGTCATGGATGGCTATGATATCAATCCTACCGAAGTACGTTTTGAAGTGTTATCCGGTGGGGGCGTCAAGGTACTAACAGACCTGACGAATACAGGCATTACCTTCCAGAAGACAAATGCATTCGACGGCATCATAACCGTGAGTGACAAGGTATCTCCGTTCACGTTGAAGATCACGAAGCTCAACGACCACAAGCAGCTGTTGGACGGTGCGGAATTTACACTATACAGCGATAAAGCCTGTACGAAAGTAGTCGCAAAGAGAACCTCATATAACGGTGTATTGAGCTTTGCAGGTCTGAAGGATCGAACGAAGTATTACCTCAAAGAAACGAAAGCACCGGATGGATACCGTATCCCATTAGATCCGGATACGAAACAGCCTCATATCTATGAGATCGAGACCGTCTCTTCCCCGGTCAATGACCTGTTCGAGTTATGGGTAGACGGTAAGAAATATACACCGAAAGATACGGTCACGACAGGTGCTATCCGCATCGAGGGTACGAAGAAAGCAAGAGTCGTGCATATGGAGATCGTGAATATGGTAGGTATCAAATTGCCGGAAACAGGCAGTGATCTCATGTTCCCGATGTTTATCATAGGCATGGGATTGATGTTCTTAGGGAGAAAAAGCTTACGAGGAGGAGTTAGAGAATGAATAAAAAGAACGTAATGAAATATCTGGGGATCCCTGCTCTGGCGACAGGGATGCTGTTATCCGGTGCACTTCCGGCATTGACCATCACTAGTCTAGTGATCCATGCAGCTCAGGAGATCACGACGCCGGGCGGTATCGTAGACCTGAAGAAAGGCGGTGCCGCCATCACCATCGAAGCGAATGAAGGACAATCGCTCATAGGAAAGAAGTTTCGTCTGTATCAGCTGTTCTCTGTAAAGAACGCAGCGCATCTGGAAAGTGTGAACTATACCTGGACACCTGCCTATCAGGATGTCTTGCAGAAGGTCATCGGGAAACGCCTGAACAAACCGGCAAAGGATGTGACGGAATATGAAGCAGTCGACTACATCCAGTCTTTAAACAATCATAAGGTGGAAGGTGCTGTGACAGAACAGAAGTTGGAAGGAAGATACAGCGAATTCCGCTATTTCATCGAAGAGATCACTACAGAGCTGCGTGCACAGAAGAAACAAGGGACCGATATCCATGTCACGCAAACGATGGATAACGGCAATATCCGTTTCGACGGTCTGGAATTCGGATACTACATCACCGATGAGATATCCGATAATGCAGGGACGCACTCCGCAAGCTCTCTGTGTATGGTGAATACGGCTAATCCAAATGCTGCTGTAAAGATCAAATCCGACTATCCTTCGATCACGAAGAAGATACAGGAGGATGACCATAAGGAGGAGATCGGCGCAGATGGATGGAACGATATCGCGGACTACGAGATCGGTCAGACCGTTCCGTATCGTTATGATACAGCTGTACCGGATATGAATGGATATCACACGTATTATTTTGCTTTCCATGACAAGATGGATAAAGCACTGACCTTTGACCCGGATACCGTAAAGATCCAGATCATGGATGGAAAGAAGACCTATGATGTCGATCCCAGCGAATACAACATATTGGAAAATGTAGGAGGAACGACGTTCAAGATAGAGATCGAAGACCTGAAGAAGATCGTAGACCGCGAGTTTCCGGAAGGTATGAACAAGGACAAGGAGAACGTCTATGGACAGAAGATCGTCCTTCGCTATGATGCTAAGCTGAACGATGAGGCTGCCAAGGATACTGGAAGACCGGGCTTCGAGAACAGTGTGAAGCTGGAGTTCTCCAATGATCCGGATGCGGATGGTGTCGGAAAGACCGGAGAGACACCGTGGGATACGGTCGTGTGCTTCACCTATAAGCTGAACGTATCGAAGGTCAATGACCATGACGCACCGTTTAAGGACGCAAGATTCCGTCTGTACAGCGATGCGGACTGTACGAAGGAAGTATATCTGAAACGTACTCCTGACGGTTATAACGTGATCAACCGTGATGCTGTAGGCGGTAATGATCATGACGGTGGGACACAGCCGAATGAAGCCGTCGAGATCGTCACACCTTTGGATGGCAATTTCACGATCTATGGTCTCGATCAGGGTGTGTATTACCTTTCGGAGGTAGAAGCACCGGATGGATACCGGAAATTATTGGACCCGATCGTATTGACGGTAAGACCGACCTATACGAACGATAGAAACAGCTACGTAGCCGGCGAAGGCGCAACGGATAAGATCCTGCAGAAGCTGGAGGCAACTGCTCATTTTAAAGAATTCTATGATGGTGCAACTTCTGAAAAAGATAATAAACTGGAGGCAGATGCGACGCAAGGTTCCATGAATCTAACGGTAGTAAACAAAGTAGGAAGTAAACTACCGGTCACAGGATCACAGTTGACGATCGTCATGGTCGCTCTTGGGGCAGGGCTGATGATCGCCGGTTATGGTATCCACAGAAAGAGAAGCCATGTGGATGATGGGAAATGAAGCGTGAAAAAAGATCCGGAAGACGATGGTGGAGCATAGCAATCATCCTCGTCGGCTTTCTGATCTGCAGCTATCCCATAGTGAGTGGTCTGTATCAGCGAAGTGTACAGTCCGATTCCCTGAAGACATATACCAAAGTGCTACGACGCAATGAAGATCAGGTGGAAGATCTGTTGAAGGCGGCAGATACCTATAACGATATATTGTTTCAAACGCAGGGGAACTATATCCAAGGTATCAGTGACAAGTATCTGACAGAGAAGGCTTATGAAAAACAGCTGCGATTGAAGGACAGCGATGTCATGGCACGCATCGAGATACCAAAGATCAGTGTCGATCTTCCTATCTATCACGGTGTGAGTGAGAGCGTCCTATCAAAAGGTGTGGGACATCTTCGATCCAGCAGTCTTCCTGTCGGTGGTGAGAGTACACATGCGGCATTGAGCGGACATCGTGGTCTTCCATCATCAAAGCTATTTACCAGATTAGATGAATTGGAAAAAGGCGATCTCTTCTACATCGATGTACTCGGCAGGACGCTGGCCTATCGGATCTGCGATATCCAAACGACATATCCGGATGATATCGATAAACTGAGCATACAGGAAGGAAGAGACCTCGTGACGCTCATCACCTGTACGCCATACGGGATCAATACGAAAAGGTTGCTCATAACAGGAGAACGGGCAGCTTATGAGAAACAGGAAAAGGAATCGATCCAGGGATCGATAATGTCGATACGAGAACTTATCTTTACGGCAGCACCCTTTGTGATCATCACGCTCCTGTTGGGAAAAGAAATCTATCATTATAGAAAAAGGAGGTCAAAAGAACATGAAGAAGCGTAATAAGATAGTTCGCATCATGACATTATCGTTGTTGTCATTATGTTGTATCAAGCCGATACAAGCACAGGAAATCGAACTTAAACCCGATCCCTCTGTTCAGGAGAAGGGCAGCATACACGTGGAACTTGAAGAAACGAAAGATCGACTATCCAGAGAAGGGGTGGAACTCTCATTGTCACGTGTCGCAGATATAAAGGACGGAAGTTATGTACTTGATGATCTGTATCGTTCTGCAGGTGTGGATATGAACGACATAAAAACAGCAGAAGGGTTACAGGAGGCCGCAGATACATTGCGTCCATTGGTCAAGAGCCCATTACAGGCAAAGCGGACAGATGCGCAGGGAATCGTGGATTCCACAGATCTGGAGGTAGGCGTCTATCTGTTGTATGTGAGCAATCAGGCGGGCTATGAAACGATACAGCCGACACTGATCAGCGTCCCGATGTGGGATGAGACCGCCAAGCAGATGAACTATCATATCGAAGTATTCCCAAAACATGCGCCTTTACCGGCATTGAACGTGCGGAAAGTCGATTATTATGATCATAAGAGCATTTTAAAAGAAGCTGAGTTTACTCTGTATTCCGATGCAGCTTGCACGAAGATCATCAAAGCGGAGAAGACAGATCCAAAGAGTGGTATAGCAGTGTTCGATGGTCTGATCTATGGGACAGTGTATGTAAAAGAGACGAAAGCTCCTGCCGGATATCAGTTATCTAAGGAAGTCATCAAGGTAACGATCAATGATAATTGGGTCAACGGTGACGATAAGCTGCGTACGATCATCTTCCCTGACAGACCGCTCCCGACGTCTGGCGGTCCAAATACCGGCGACCATACGGATATAGTCGGATGGATCTTCCTGATTGGCATATCCGCATGTGCCACTGTCTTCTTCCTTCATAGAAAGCATGAGGCACAGTGAGAAAAAGTCAGTATATGACATTCATCCTTTGTGTCTTACTGATCTGCCTGGGATGTTGGTATTTCTTATTTCCGAAACCGGCAGATAAAGATGACCTGTCGATCACATTCAAGGATACGGAAAAGGTGAAACTGAACGAGAAGATCGAACCTGTCGATCTGATTCGCTCCACGACATCTGTGAAGATCCTATATCCGACGATCGACACCTCATCCCCGGGGGTAAAGAAGCTCTTATATATCGCTGTGGGAGAGGATGGAGGACAAAAAGAGTTCATGAAGGAGATCCGGGTGGTGGCGCCGAAACCACCTGTCCTTCAACTCAAAAAGGATAAGGTCGAGATCTATGTGAAGGAAGTATTTGATGCAAGATCTTATGTAAGGAAAGCCTATAGTGACTATGACGGTGATCTGGACGTATCGATCCGTGGAAGCTATGATGTGAAGAAAGCCGGTACCTATACGATCACCTATAAGGTCAAGGATTCCAGCGGTCATACTGCCACGAAGGAGCTGCGGCTCATCGTCAAAGAAAAAGAAGAGGCGCCGAAGGAAAAGGAGCCACAGCATCCACAGAAGGAAGAGCGACCATCAACTACACAGCCGCCGAAAGAACAAGATACGACTACAGGCTCCGCTCCGGATCCTGAAGCAGAGAAGCCACAGGAACCGGCCCCATCGATCGGCGTACAGACATGGCTGTTTGCCAATGGAGAGAGTTTCTCCTCAGCACAGGAGAAATGTAATGCCGCAGGAGTCGCAAGTGGAAGGAGGTACCAGTGTGATGTGTTACAGGATGATGCCGGTATCTATACAGGCTATCGGCTCGACCTACGATGATGTACCAGTGACTGGTACATCTGCCAATAGAAACGATGTAAGGATGATAGGAAGGAGTGAGGAAGATGCTGTTCAAGCGACTGCATAAGCACTTGGATCAGGGCATAGAAGAGCACACAGGAAATGAGGGACAACAGGTAGAACATACAGAGGAAGAGTTGGAAGCACATCTACAGAAGCTGATGAAGCGACAACGGCGTATCGTGCGATTGAAGAAAGCAGTTCTGTATCTGATCGTAGGTATCGGTCTGCTGGGAGGATTCCGTTCCCTTGCTCAGGAACGACCGGACATAACGCCTGCAGTAGCGGTGAACGACTATAGCTTCCTGGAGGATTATATAAAAAACTATTATAAATATCCCCAGGATGAAGAAAGTCAGCAGTTCTTACAGGAATTCACGACCGGAGGAAGCTGGAACGTATCCTATGATCAAAAGATCAAGCGTGCCGAGGTAGGAACCGTAGAAGTATATCAGGTGGAGCCATCCGATACAGAGGAAGGCCGGCTCACATCCTATGCCAGAGTATCTCTCGATCTGAAAGACGACGAAGGCAAGAGTAAACGACAAACGGCATATATCGCGATACGTTCTATTCAAAAAGATGGTCACTATATCGTGGATCGACCGATCTCGATGATATCAACTGCGCCAGCCGCTATGAAGGAAGATATGAAGAAAGGACTGGAGGCAGAAAAAGAAGATATCAAGGGAGCGGACTGTACGGAACAGGAGAAGCAGGAGATCACGAATACGATCCAGTTGTTCTTTACGACCTATGCCGCTGACCTGGAACAGGCACGGCTCCTGATGCAGGATCCGGATGCTTTGAAACCATTGGATCCGGATACGAAGCCGGTATTCGTCAGTCTACAGTCCGCAATACAGAATGAGGATGAGATACAGGCAGATGTGATCGTCCGCTATGAAACAAAAGAATCGTTCCAGCAGGAACGTACGGTGCGTTTCCTGTTCGATAGAAAAACGAATAAGATCATTTCAAAGGAGGAGTATTAGGTATGGATTTTACAAAATTAGATGGTTTCAAGGTCTTTTATTATTTGGTATTGCTCATCATATTCGTGGCGCTCATGGTGTTCTTGTTGAAAAGCGCAAAAGAATCTCTGCGCCGCACGGGTGGAAAATGGCAGTCTGTCATCGATGAAGCGTTCATCGGATTCATCGTATTGGTCGCTTTCACGATCATCGCTCAGATAGAGCCGTCATCGATCATCTCATTCCTGACGAAACCACTCACATGGATATGGGATCTCGTCCTGAAAGCATTGCGGTTCGTAGGTATCAAGATATAGAGGACCATCATGAAGAGCGCCTATAATTATACGGCTGTCGAGACACACAAGCAGAAGCTGTATATCCCCTATATCGGGATCGAATTGAACGGTTGGCTGATGGTGCTCGTGATGTTGGGCGGTCTGTTGTTTGCACTGATCCCCATCGGTATCCCTGCGTATCATCTGTTCGGATCCTTGGGGATCCTGTTGTCTATCGGGATCGCTGCGGTAATGGAGATCGGTGCTGTGATGTTCCTGACCGAGATCGACCGGGAGAGCCGCAAGAACAAGCTGATCACGTTCTACTATCGGGATGTGAAGAACTATCGCATCCTGTACGATTCCCAAGGACACACACATAGATTATCGAAAGAAAAAGAAGGGAGAGTGCATCGGTGTGTACGTTGAACCTTATTACAGCTATGGAGAAGGAAACATCGTCTACTGTAAGGAATGTATCTGTTATCACTATGAGATCCGTCCGATGAATAGCCTGTATGCATCTGATCATCAGCTACAGACGCTGATCGACAACCTGCATCGTAAGATCCTGTCTGTCAATATGCCGGGAGCGATCTATATCCTGCCACAGCGCATCGATGAACAGGGGATCCTAGAGCATTATAAGACGTTATATGAGACGAATGGTGATCCACAGACAGAGAAGCTGTATCGCTCCTTCATGAAGGATATCAAAGCGCAGCTGACAAGTGGTATCAAGTATCGCTATCGGATACACATATGCTTTACAGACAACCGTGATCCATTGAGTAGGCTAAGTACCCAGCGCCTTGCCGCATTGCTGCGGTAGGTTTCCGGACACT
>ERZ781275.299-NODE-299-length-61698-cov-30.401749_pt1 | contig 61698 bp, 38 predicted proteins | sample MGYA00375853_ERZ781275 | MGnify/ENA primary metagenome ERZ781275 (study PRJEB29790, sample SAMN03653691) | human gut metagenome | host: Homo sapiens | place: USA: Dallas, Texas | collected 2012-07-23 | study: EMG produced TPA metagenomics assembly of the Gut...
GCCGTGAGCTTAAAGCTAACGAATTCAGCTTCGTTCTTAAAGATTCAGAAGGTAATACTCTTGAAACTGTGAAGAACGATGCATCTGGTAACGTTAAGTTCTCAGCTCTTGAATTCAAGAAAGGTCAAGAAGGCGTACACAACTACACAGTAGAAGAAGTTAAAGGATCTGACGCAACCGTTACATACGACACTATGAAAGCGAATGTAACAGTCACAGTTTCACACGACGGAACAGCTAAGATTCTCGTAGCGACTGTAGGCAAAATTGCGGATAAAGAATTTAACAACCGTGTAACACCTCCTGAAACTCCAGAATTCAATCCAGAAAAATATGTTCTAAACGAAAAAGAATTTGATTTGACTGGAACTTCATTATTAGATGATGATAAAGAGTTGGCAGACAAGTACGCAGATACCAATGAGAACCCATATGCGGACGATGCATCTAATAACGAAAAAGCGAATATCAATACTAAATCAGTTAAACCAGGTCAAAAACTTGTTTACCAAGTATGGTTGGATACAACTAAATTTGATGCAAACAACAAAGACCATATCCAATCAGTAGGAATCTCAGATGACTACGATGAAGCTAAAGTTGATGTTGATGGTTCAGCAATCAAAGCTTATGATGGTAAGACTGGTGCGGATGTAACAGCTAAATTCGATATCACTGTGAACAACGGTGTGATCACTGCAACCCTTAAAGATGGCTTCACTAAGTCACTTGGCGATGCAGAAAACACACAAGTGATCGACACAACTAAATTCGAATTCGGACGTTACTACAAGTTTGATATCCCAGCTACAGTGAAAGCTGACGTTGCAGGTGGAGTTGACATCGAAAACACTGCTGCTCAAGTAGTCAACTACTACAACCCAACTACTAAGAAAGTTGAAAAACCTGAAAAACCAACTGAAAAACGTGTCAACAGCGTGCCAGTTGAAGTGGAATTCAACTTTACTAAACGTATGGAAGGTCGTGAGCTTAAAGCCAATGAATTCAGCTTCGTTCTTAAAGATTCAGAAGGTAAGACTCTTGAAACTGTGAAGAACGATAAAGATGGTAACGTTAAGTTCTCTAAACTTGAGTTCAAGAAAGGTCAAGAAGGCGTTCACAACTACACAGTTGAAGAAGTGAAAGGTACTGATGGAACTGTCACTTATGATGAGATGAAAGCAGTAGTAACTGTAGAAGTTAAACATGACGGAACAGCGAAAGCTCTCATCACTAACGTAACTGATCCAGCGGATAAAGAATTCAACAACACTGTTCGCCCACCTGAAACTCCAGAATTCAACCCAGAGAAATACATCTTGAACGAATCTAAATTCGATCTTACAGGTGTGAAACTTCTCGACGATGATGACGAGTTGAAGAATAAAGTTGCGGACACAAATGCAAATCCTTACGTTGATAAGACTGATAACAACGAAGCTCAAAATATCAATACGAAGACACTCAAGAAAGGTGATAAAGTATACTACCAAGTATGGTTGGATACAACTAAATTCACTGAAGCACACAATATTCAATCTGTTGGTGTTACAGATAAATATGACAGTGCAAACTTGACTGTCAACGGAGCTGATATTAAGGCATACGACTCTGTAACAGGAGAAGATGTAACAGCTAAGTTTGATATCAAGGTTGAAAACGGTGTGATTACTGCAACATCTAAAGCAGACTTGACTAAGTCACTTGGAGACGCAGAAAATACACAAGTTATCGACACAACTAAGTTGGCCTTTGGACGTTACTACAAGTTTGAAATTCCTGCAGAAATTAAACAATCTGCTCAAGATGGTGTGGACATTGAAAATACAGCTTCACAAATCGTACACCAATACGATCCAACTAAGAAGACTGTAGAAAAACCAGAAAAACCAACTGAAAAACGTGTAGTCAACATTCCAGTTAAGGTTCAATTCCAATTCACTAAGAAATTGGAAGGTCGTGCATTGAAGGCTGGTGAATTCAGTTTCGTTCTTAAGGACGAAAAAGGAAATGTGATCGAAACCGTAACCAATGATGCGGCTGGTAAGATCACCTTCTCAAATCTTGAATTCAAACGTGGTGAAGAAGGAACTCATCTCTACCATGTAGAAGAAATCCGTGGCACAGATTCTAGCATCGAATACGATAAGATGGTTGCCACTGTGGGTATTATGATTAACAAAGACGGTAAAGTATTGACGGCTATTACTCAGTTGCCAGAAGATACAGAGTTTAACAACACTGTTATTCCGCCAACAACACCGCCAACAACACCGCCAAATACACCACCAACAACACCACCGAATACACCACCAACAACACCGCCGACAACACCACCAACACCACCAACACCACCAACACCACCAACACCACCAACACCACCAACAACACCGCCAACGCCACCAACACCTACAACTCCTCCAGCTCCAGCACTTCCTGAAACTGGTGAAGAACAATCAGCATCTGCTGCATTGTTAGGTGCTGCACTTGGTATGGTTGGCCTTGCGGGACTTGCAAAACGCAAAAAACGCGAAGACTAAAATTGAGGTGACATCAGCAAACTTGTTGATGAGGTGACAATTTTAGATCCAACAGGAAGAGGCTTTGCTCGAAAGAGCAAGGCCTCTTTGTTTGGTATTGGAAACTTAGAAAAACATGCATAAATGTGATGAAAAAGTTTCAGTAAAATTCTATATATTCATTTCATTCGGTTACTAGTTTCAGTAAAATTCCATTGACTTGAAGTAGAGAAAACAGTATACTAGTAAAGCAATTTGATCTTTCAAACTGCCGGCAACAAGGGGAATGAATCCACTTTGAATTGGAATACAGTAGGGTTTGGAGTGGTAGTACTTCACACCCTTATTGTCGTCAGTCACCCTCATAAAAGGGATCTAGACTCTGAATGAGTTGTATAAATATAAAAAAACTTCCTTGGAACAGAATTCCATAGGAAGTTTCTTTGTGTTTGGGATCTACTCTTGTTTCTTTTTGTAAGGGATAAGACTGGACAAACCTGCTAAGAGGCCAAGTCCAAGTAGGGCTAGCTGAGAGGTTTCTTCACCTGTTGCAGGTAGATGAGTTCCTTCTTGAGGGGTGTTAGGAACAACTTCAGGGAGTTCCTCTTTTTGGCTTGTTGTTTCAAGAGGTTTCTCCTCTTCTTTGTTAGAGAGAAGTGTTGATCCCTTTTCTTCATGAGCATCAGTCGTGTTTGCTTTTGTCACGGAAGGAAGAGGGCTAACTGTTTCTTCATTTTCTGTTTCTGGGGATGGTTGTGGAGTAGGGATTTCTTTGACCTTATAGGCAAAGATCAAGATGGTTGTTCCCACTTCTACGTTTCCAGTTTGTTCAGCTACACCGATCCGTTCGTAGATGTGGCCGTCGTAGGAAATCTCATCTGGTGCGCTAGCGACGTAAGGGGTTCCATTGTCCACATTTGTTGCAACAGCAAGCTCTGGTTGCAATTCAGTGCTAGTATCTTGGATGACAAATCGCGCGATGACTGTTCCCGTAGCTAACTTGTAATCATAGATGACAGTTTTCATTCCCTTAGTGACTGTGCCACTTGGATCAGCAGAATCAGCACGGTGTCCAACTAGGTGGTAGATACGACCATCTTTTGTGATTTCTGTTGGGGCCTCACTGGTGTACTTGGTGCCGAAATCTACCTCTGTAGCAAGGTCTTGCGCCTCTTGCAGATCAGTGTCGCCTCCCTCAGTGAGGAATCGTACTCTGACAGATCCTTTGCTGATGGCATAGGTAATAGCAGTATCAGCTGTTGGAGAATCAGGGCTTGGAAGAAGATAGCCTTTGGTCTCGTCAAGAGGATCCACAAGGTTTAAGACTTGTCCACGAGCATCTTTTGGCTCTAATCCCTCCACGTAAGGAAGGATAGCAGTAGGAGATGCGATAGCAGTTGGATTTGTGGGATCGTTTAGATAAGGGATCTCTTTTTGAGCATGGGCTGGCTCTTTACCAGTAGCATAGCTGATCCTATAGGCACCGACTGGGCGATAGATGACCGTATCTGTGATGTCTGCTGCATCAGCATGAATGCCAGTATGTTCTCCTGCTTTTGTCAGATCAGAAGAGGTGGCATCAGTCGATTCTTCTGCTACGACAACAAAGCCTTTTTTGACGGGATTTTCAAGAGCTGCAAAGCTTGTGCCGTCTTGGCCCGTCCAGTCTTCAAGACTTGTCTCGCCTGTCACCAAATTGATGGTACCTTTGCGAGTGAAATGAAGGCTGTCAGTTTGGTCAGCTATTCCTGCAGACTGGCGGTTAGATCCATCGTTGTCCTCTGTTACATAGATCACTGTACGGGTCACTGTTTCAGATAAATGATCCAGATCAGCCGTTGTTTGACCAGCTGGAGCTAGAGGAGTTGGATAGACACGACCTTCGCTATCTCCTGGAACAACTTGACCGGCTTGGATGAGCTGTGTTGCAGAAAATTCCACAATTTTTGGTGCCAAGCGGACAATAAACTCTTGAACCCCATCTTCATTGGTGTTGGTAGCGTCGCGGTCAAAGTTTGGTTGTCCGTCTGCATCGAAACCATTTTCTACTAGTTCATAGCCTTTCTTCAAATAGTTGTCAATGGTTTCTTTTGTAGAGTAGTTGATCTTTTCACCTGTATGACCAACCAAGTCACTGGAACGCTCAAGCTCAACTCCGTTTTCGTCTTGATAAAGAACATGAGCGGCTTCATTGAGTTTGACGTAGAGCATATCCCATACATCTAGACTAGGAACATCGATAGCAGCCATCCATTGGCCAGCCCCTCCGTCATAATAAACATTTGCGTTTGTTTCCCGAAGGTTGATGTTGTATTTTCCTTCAACAGCATCAGGTGTTGCCCAGTAAATGCTGGCGTGTTCAGCCTGGTCTTTTGTGATTTTTCCGAGTGGAACAAAAGCTTGAATATTTGTCAATTTTTCGGTTGTATTCACAGCGCTGTTCCATTTATTTTCAGTGATGCCGACCAAATTGATCAAGTGAGCAATCCGATCACCTGTCTTGGTTTCTTTTGTAATGGTATAAACGGTTCCAGGTTGAACCCCGTCAGCATTATCCAGGTTGGATCCGATGAAGTTGCCGTTTACCAGTACATTTGTATTGTCTACAATCCGATGAGTATCATGTGCCAAGGTGTCGCGCCCGCGGAGAAGTTCTTGATAAGCAACGATGAATTCTTGGTAGTTGAATTCTGCATTGGCAAAATCAGCATTGACTGGTAGGTTTTGATTGAGATACCATTCTGCTTGGATCACCCCAAAACCTTTAGCATCTTGAGAAGTATTGAGGGCTGCAGTCGTCATATGGTAGCCACCGCTTGCTGCGATGATGGCATCTGTCAGCAATTCGTTGTCTTTGCTGAGGGTTGATGCATTTTTACCACGATGGGTATAGGCTGCGATGATAGGAGATTTCCCCTTGTATAAATCACGCATCCGTTCGGTGAGACGCGTCAAGGCTTGGTAGGTAGAGTCATAGGCAATGCTATCTCCCCAAACTTCCGCATAAGGTGCAGAGACATTGGTCTTTCCTAGTCGATCAGCATCTCCAGTAGAGATATCGTTGATCATGAAGTCATAGCCTTCTTTTTTGAGGGCCTCTGTTGCAGCTGTGGCTAGTTCTGGATAGTGTTCGCTCAAAGAGAAGCCTTTTCCAGGTTCACTGACTTTTTCCACCCAGTTAGAGCCCATGGTATCCCCTTGCCATCCATCAAAATTCCCTTCTTTCATGGCTTTGGTCATGACTTCAATGATAAATTTTTGCCAATTTGGATCACCCGGATCGAGAAATTGTTGGATATCGGTTGCAGTGACATCACCCTTTTTACCAAAGTTGAAATGGTCTTGTAGATTGCGAACAATGGCACTTTTCACTTCATTTGGGACCCCTTCTTCTAGGGAAACTGCGTAAATCATGTTATAGAGCATGGCTTTGGCACCAGTTGTATGGACATGAGCCACCAGCTCTTTGACTGCTTCTGTATCGATGACAGGTAAGTAGGACTTGCGCTTGTCAGGATCTGTTTCGCTATTTGGAATCAAGAAAGTCGCCCAGTCTTGAGTGAAACGTTCAACATTTGCTGGGAATGGGTTGGCAGGTGTATTGTAAACGTCGTAGAAGAAGTAGTTGTTGATGTGCATATTGGCCAATTGGTCAATGCTATTCTTGTAGCCTTCTACCTGATCATTGGTGATGGAGTTGTGATTGTCTTTAGAGCCGGCAACCACCCCATAACGTGGGTAAATCGTCCAGTCATCTTCAACAGCAAGACCCGCTGCCTTATGAAAGGCTTGGGAGCCATCTGCTTTCTTACCAAGGACATCAACGATAAATCCAGCATTAGGTGAAAAGACTGTACTTGGAATTGTCAGTTCGCCGCCTTCAACGTTTTTCTTTTCATAAATGACCTGATCTAAATGAGAGACAGTGACATCAGATGAAACCACTTCAGGGTTGTTGATAGAGATGCGGACGTCTTCCCCACTTTTATAAGTCGCTTTATCAAAGGTGACGTCGTTGGTGATTTTTGGAGTATTATAAGTAGTTGCTGGAGTTGCACTGACCGGTTGAGTGGCAGTTACAGTTGCTGTTGATTCCGATGGAGAAGAAGTTGCTTCCGTCGTAGCAACTTCCTCACTAGTAGTGGTAGGAGCACTGGTGTTGGTTGCTACTGCTTGAGCGGTTGCTGGGATCTCAGAAGTCGGATTGGTGTTGACCTCGTCAGCCATGGCAACAGAGCTTACCATCAAGGCTCCAAAAAGGGTAATCATAGAGACCAATGCCTTGTTGCGCTTGCGAAAATAGCCGTGCCCTTTTTCAGAGACACTATTTTTTTGTTGATTCATTTTTTTCTCCCACATACTGTTTGTATAGTTTGCTGAGGCTGGGACAAAAGTCCTAGCCTCTTAATTATTTTTGGATTGTCGAGCAAGACGCAGTGGTTGAGTGGGCTCTACTAAGCTGATTTCATCAGCTTTTACAGCCCTACTCAACTGTGCGGAGGTGGGACGACGAAATCGAATTCTAACGAATTACCGATTTCTGTCCCACTCTCTATCGATGCCAATAAGTATACGACATTTCACTAGATAGTGTCAATTTAAGAACGAAAGTCTGTTTGAAAATTTTCATGGAAGTGTTAGAAAATGGCCTTAAATAGGGGTTTTTGATTCATAAAAATGAAAAACCAAAAAACGTTTGACACAAAATTTCCCCGCATTTTAAAAATAGTACAAATTAGTGATAAAAAACAAAACAAGGAGAAACGTTTGCATAAGCTGTAAGGCCCATTAGTAAAAGAATTTCTGCAGTTTATTCTATTTTTATTTCTGTAAATAAAGTTAAAAAATTTTTTTTAGAAAAATGAACCGGCAAAAATCAGATGTCAAACGTTTGACATATATAGAAGAAAACTAAAAAGAAAGCTTTTATAAACAAGGAGTTTTATCAAAAAAGAAGCAAAATTTGAATGGAGATGTGAAAAAAATCAAAAAATAATATTGACACATAAGGGGGCAAGTGTTAATATCTCCTTACAAAAATCGACATTAATATTTAAAGTGTTGATTTTTGTAAGGAGAAATTTGAAAAAGAGGTTAGAAGGAATTATATGTCACTAATTAAAGATAGCAAGACTACCAAATATGCCTTGCGTAAAACGTCTGTCGCTTTTGGTTCTGTAGCAGTCGCTACGGTTCTTGCAGTAGCAGGTGCTGCATCTGTTTCTGCAGATGAAGTTGTTTCAGCTACTACAACAGTCACTTCAACAACGGCTACTCCAACAAGATCGACAACTGAGACTAAAGAAGTTGCTGTACCAGATTATTTAGAGACTGCGAAAACCGATGCGGTAACTACTGGACTTGAAGTTACAGAAACAGAAGCAAAGACCCAAGCAGATGAAAAAACTGCTGAGCAAGATTATGCGAAGCAAGCCATTGCTATGGATAAGACCGTAGCAGACTATAAGGCAGAAGTTGCAGCGAATCAAGCAACTTATGAGAAGGAAAAAGCAGTTGTAGATGCGAAAAATGCAGCGGCTCAGGTAGCTTATGACAAGGAAGTTGAAACCTATAACAAAGAGCAAGTTGCTTACGAAAAAGCAGTGGCTGAAAATGCTGCAGCCCTAGCAGATAATCAGGCTGCAAAAGCGGCTTATGAAAAAGCCTTTGAAGAATACCAAACTGCTTTTAAAGCTTATATTGAGTCTGTTAAAGCCAAACAAGCCGTTGAGACAGAAAACAATTTGGCCCAAAAGGCTTACGATATCAAATTAGCCGACTACAAGGAGAAAAAGCGCCTCTATGATGAAGCGCAAGCAGCTTACTTGATTGATAATGAACTATACAAGAAGAAAAAAGCGCAATACGATGATGCTAAAGATGCCTTCAATAAGATGGTTAAAGAGCGTGGTGGAAACCCTGAGAAGTACAAACAAGATTTGACCTTACTTCCAGAAGAGTTGGCAGATGGGGAAACAACGACGCTTTACCACCAAACAACAGGTCTTACTACGTATTTGACAAAAGAAGGTCAATCTCGCTTGTATGGGGACGGTAAAGCTACCAAGATGTATGAAACCAAGAACCTACAAGATTCCGATTTGACAACAACGAACCCATATGCAGATAATGAAATCGAGTGGGCAGTCGTTAAAGTTGGAGACAAGTTCGATGTCACTTACAAGGGTCTTCGCCAGGCTAATATCAAAGAAGGTCGTGATATCAAGCGTATCGCTAAAGTGGTCTACAAGTATGAAGTGAAAAGCTTGCCATCTAATGACGGTCGAGGAATCGTTCAAATTTACAATGATCCAGCGGTAACAATGACGATCGGAAGCTCAACTGACACAGACCAACCCGTCACAGTTGGTGTTGATGTTGAATTTTATGATGAAAATGATCAATTGATTAATTTAGCTAACCATAATGCCATTTTGGCTTTGAATTCCTTAAACCACTGGAATGGAGCTTCTTATGTTGAAAATGACAAACCTCGTGCCCTTCTTGTAGAAGCTAAAGATATCAATGGAAACACTGTTCGTGGAACTTGGGATCCTTATTCAGATGGTAGTAACCCTAGTCTTGATGGAGCAGATGTCGCTGTGAAGCGTGGCTATGCAAACTTCGGTAGCGCTCAAGTCTTTAATGATGCTGATAATCCATTGAAGATCGTTGGTCAAAAAGCAACTTGGGATGGGAATGGCTTCTCAGTCAGTGAAGAAACTGTCCTTGATGTGACGACGGTCAATGCTTCTGGTGGAGGAAATGGTCATTCTATCGGAACAGAAGACTATCAATTTGGGGATAATTCTGATATTGTCGGTACTTATTCAGTTGATGCGGGATCAGGAATTTTGACCTATACCCCACGGATGAAGCACCAAAATACACCTCACGTAGAGTCTGTAAATATTGGAAATAAAGAATTTATTAAATTGCCAAATTCTAGTGTTGACCAAGATCCAACTACAAAAGAAGTATTTGCCAAGGAACAAAACCAGTACATGAACGAAGGTGCAACTTTTAATGCGGATCCTTCAAGTTCAACTAAGGGATGGGATGATCCCAAAAGTCCGTATCTCTACTATGGTGGTGGTGCAGTTATCTTGAAAGACGGTCATCTTGAGTTCACTGCTAAGGGAGCGAATGCTACGGATGAAGCAACCCTCTATTGGTTCTCAATCAATTCAAATGTTGCCTTTCCACAAGATCCAGGAGATGAACCGGTGAAACCAACCGCTCCAACCGCTCCAACCGCCCCTGAAAAACCTGAAATCAAAGACGTTCCAGCTGAAAAGGAAGTTCCTGTTCAGCCAGCTTGTCCACTTTACAAGGTAGAACCAAAAGTTCCTGAACAACCAGTGAAACCAACCGCCCCTGAATTGGAAAAGGATCCGGTGCTAAAAGAAAATGTAAAACCAACTGTAGAATGGCATAAAAATAATATTCTTGTTACAAAAGAAGAGCCGCAACCGGAACCGCAACCGGAGCCGCAACCGGAACCACAACCGGAGCCGCAACCGGAGCCGCAACCGGAACCACAACCGGAACCACAACCGGAGCCACAGCCAGAACCACAACCGGAACCACAACCAACACCAACACCTAAGCCAGAGCCTAAACCAACTATTGGCTACCATACACCTGCGCCAATGGTAGAGCAAAAGGTTGAAGAAAATTTGGTCTCAGATGTTGTGAAGGTGAAAGAAGTATTGCCACACACAGGTACAGAATCAGCAACAGCTCTTACGAGCCTTGGCTTGCTTGGTGTGATCGCAACAGGCTTTTGTCTTGCTCAAAAGAAAAAAGAAGACTAAGATTTTCTTTTAATCCTTTAAAAAATATCACGATTAAAAACCAGAAGGCACATCCTTTTGGTTTTTTTTTATGAAGCATGAAAAGGGAATTGATAACAATTTCCTATAGGTTCTCCTCCATATTTGTGATACAATTAAACTACTATTATCGAAGGGAGAAACTATGATTAATTCAATTGTTTCACAAGGTTTGATTTGGGCCATTTTAGGGTTAGGAATCTTTATGACGTTCCGAATTCTAGATTTTCCAGATATGACGACAGAAGGGTCCTTCCCGCTTGGAGGAGCGGTGGCGGTGACCTTGATTACCAAAGGGGTCAATCCACTCCTTGCGACGCTGGCTGCTATTGGTGCAGGGTGCTTGGCGGGACTTGCGACGGGTCTTCTCTATACAAAAGGAAGAATCCCCACACTCTTGTCAGGGATCCTTGTAATGACGTCTTGTAACTCGGTTATTCTCTTTGTCATGCAGCGGGCTAATTTGGGACTTCTGGGCTATAAAAAAATTCAGGAATTTCTTCCTTTTGCCAGTGGGTTCAATGAGATTCTGATTGGCTTGATTTTCGTAACGCTTGTGATCCTTGGTTTGATCTTTTTCTTGGATACACGCTTGGGTCAAGCCTATATTGCGACAGGGGACAATCCAGATATGGCCAAGAGCTTTGGGATCAACACCGACCGGATGGAATTGATGGGCTTGGTCATTTCAAATGGGATTATTGCTCTTTCTGGTGCACTGATGGCCCAGCAAGAAGGCTATGCGGATGCTTCACGTGGGATTGGTGTCATTGTTATTGGGCTTGCCAGCCTCATTATTGGAGAGGTGCTCTTTTCAAATGTCACTTTGACAGAGCGCTTGCTCAGTATTGCGATCGGATCGATCGCCTACCAATTTTTGATTTGGGCTGTGATTGCCCTTGGCATCAATACCAGCTATATCCGAATCTTCAGTGCCTTGATCTTGGCTATCTGCCTGATGATTCCAACCTTTAAGGGAAAAATCATGAAAGGAGCGAAACTCAGTAAATGACAGCAATTGTAGAATTAAAAAATGTAACCAAAGCCGTGAGCAATGGGATGAACGAAGAAAAAGTCATTCTGGATGATGTTTCCTTGGAAATTCGAGAGCATGATTTTATCACGATTTTGGGGGGCAATGGAGCTGGAAAGTCAACCCTCTTTAATACCATTGCTGGGACGCTTCCGGTGAGCAGTGGAAAGATTTATATTTTGGGAGAAGATGTAACCAACTATTCTCCTGAAAAGAGAGCCAAGTACCTATCGCGGGTCTTTCAAGATCCTAAAATGGGCACGGCGCCTCGCATGACAGTAGCGGAAAACCTCTTGGTAGCGAAGTTTCGCGGAGAAAAACGTGGTTTGATTCCGCGTCACCTGGCCAGCTATAAAGAAGAGTTTCAAACAGTCCTTGCTAAGATCGGTAATGGCTTGGAAAATCATATCGACACAGCAGTTGAGTTTCTATCAGGTGGGCAACGCCAAGCCTTGAGTCTGTTGATGGCGACACTGAAACGTCCAGAACTCTTGCTTCTAGACGAACACACTGCTGCCTTGGATCCCAAAACCAGTCAGGCGCTCATGACCTTGACGGATGAGTTTGTGAAACAAGATGCCCTCACAGCTCTTATGATCACTCACCATATGGAAGATGCTTTGAAATATGGAAATCGCTTGATTGTCATGAAAGACGGACACATCGTCCAAGACCTCAATCAAGAAGAAAAAGCCCAAATGACTATTGCAGATTACTATCAATTGTTTGAGAAAGAATAAGATACAAAGTCCGTAAAATGCAAAGTGAAAATAGAGAGTGGGACAGAAATCGGTAATTCGTTAGAATTCGATTTCGTCGTCCCACCTCCGCACAGTTGAGTAGGGCTGTAAAAGCTGATGAAATCAGCGTAGTAGAGCCCACTCAACCACTGCGTCTTGCTCGACAATCCAAAAATAATAAAAATAATTGAGAGGCTAGGACTTTTGTCCCATCCTCTTTTCTTTTCCTTAAATCATCTATAAAACCGCATAAAAATTGGAACTAGTTTCAGCTGAAATCGCTTGCAATTACTCAGGTAGGTGAGTATAATATAGTTAGAAAGATAAAGAAGGGATTGATACCAATGCCTTATCGAGTTAAAATTTAGGTTACTTCGTTTTAGGCCTGTTTTGCTGATATCTGTTCATGCTCTTATCGTAAAAGAGCAGTCATGTCGTGTGTGTCGGATCGGTTGGACGGTCGGGCAAACCTGCTTAGTTTGTCCGGAGACATAAGAAAACGTGGAAATAGTAGGTAGAAGCTTTTTGTAAAGGTTTTCAAACTTCGATGCGTCCAGTCGAAAACTAATCATTTGGATTTGGGATAGCAAAGAAAACCTCTGGTATTTTACACAAATACTATTAAATGAAATCAACATCATAAACATTGTTTTGTTAGCCAAAAGGTTAATTGCACCAAGTCAGTGAAGCAGACCAGGCCTCTAGTCCCGTAAGACTGGAGGCCATTTTTATAAGATACTCAGGAGGAGGTGAGAGTATGGGATTGTCGTATGCGCAAGAATATAGTTGTCGGGACCATTTTCGGCAGAGAGCTTTTGAGCGCTTTGGCGTAGATGATCAGCACTTGAATAAGTGGATCAACCAACACCTCTCCTCCCTCTCTCCTTATGATAGTAATGTGGTTCAACCCGCCAACACAGAAGCCTATGTAGCCAGTGATGGCGTCATCTTTGTCTGCAATATCAAAAGTCGGGAGTTTATCACCTGTTTTAAGGCGGTTAATTACCAAGAATCTAAGGAAGAAGAGGAAGCCTATACGGACATTCACGAAAACAATGTCGCTTCCTTCAAAAAAGATGTGAACCACCTAGTCAATCGCTACCGACTCAAGGAAGCCAAAGAACTGTTTGAAAACATTGGGGAGGACTTGGATGATTTTTATCGCCTGTCCCAAGCAGTCAAGAACGGCCAATTGAGCGAGCGAAATAGTAGGCGCCTAGAGGAATTGTTAGGCAAGTTTCATGTGATCAAGGCAGCCATGCGGATCATTGAAAATAAACGGGGAGATTACCATCTTTAGGGTCTTTTCCCCCTAAAAATAGGCGCCTAGAAGCCCTCTCATCTACTTCAGATGAGAGGACTTTTTTGCTGTGGAAAGCTTTTTGAAAAAAAGAGAAAAAAATTGTATAATAGAGTGGATATGCAAGTATTTGCAAAGCTGTAATTCGACTTGGGCGACCAAGGACCGTAAGTATTAAAATAAACACACTAAAGGAGACAACAGTGAGTAGTATTAAATTAGTCACTCTTGGCGGTGTTCGAGAAAATGGGAAAAATCTCTACGTTGCCGAAGTGAACGATTCAATTTTTGTCTTGGATGCAGGTTTGAAGTATCCAGAAAATGAGCAACTTGGGGTGGATGTCGTTATCCCCAACATGGATTATCTATTTGAAAACAAGGACCGCATTGCGGGTATTTTCTTGACCCATGGTCACGCGGATGCCATTGGGGCCTTGCCTTATCTTTTGGCGGAAGCGAAAGTCCCTGTATTCGGGACAGAGTTGACCATTGAGTTAGCTAAACTTTTTGTAAAAAGCAATGACAGTGTGAAGAAATTCAACGACTTCCATGTCATCGATCAGAATTCTGAGATTGATTTTGGTGATGCCGTCGTCTCTTTCTTTCAAACAACCCACTCCATCCCTGAAAGTATCGGGATTGTGATTGGCACTCCTGAGGGCAATATCGTCTATACAGGAGACTTTAAATTTGACCAAACTGCCAGCGAGTCATACGCGACAGACTTTGCTCGCCTAGCTGAGATTGGCCGCGAAGGCGTGCTCGCTCTCTTGAGTGACTCGGCCAATGCGGATAGTAATATTCAAGTTGCCAGTGAGCAAGAAGTAGGTGATGCCATCTTAGATACGATTGCAGACTGGGATGGTCGTGTCATCGTAGCGGCGGTAGCCAGCAACCTCTCTCGGATCCAGCAGGTCTTTGATGCTGCGGCTGAGACTGGCCGTCGAGTGGTCTTGACAGGGTTTGATGTGGAAAACATCGTCCGCACAGCTATTCGCTTGAACAAATTGTCTCTTGCCAACGAAAAACTCTTGATCAAGCCAAAAGAAATGAGCCGTTTTGAAGATCATGAATTGATCATCTTGGAAACAGGCCGGATGGGTGAGCCGATCAACGGTTTGCGCAAGATGTCGATTGGCCGTCACCGTTATGTGGAAATCAAAGATGGGGACTTGGTCTACGTCGTCACAACGCCATCTATTGCTAAAGAAGCTGTGGTGGCTCGTGTGGAAAACATGATCTACCAAGCAGGTGGCATTGTCAAATTGATCACGTCAAGCTTGCGCGTGTCTGGTCACGGAAACGCACGGGACTTGCAGTTGATGATCAACCTTCTTCGTCCAAAATACCTCTTCCCGATCCAAGGAGAATACCGCGAATTGGATGCCCATGCACGAGTAGCGATGGAAGTCGGTATCTTGCCTGAGAACATCTTTATTCCAAAACGCGGAACGGTAATGGAGTACGAAAAGGGGGACTTCGTCCCTGCCGGTAGCGTCTCAGCTGGAGATGTCATGATCGATGGAAATGCCATTGGTGATGTGGGCAATATCGTCCTTCGTGACCGTAAGGTCTTGTCAGAAGACGGGATCTTTATCGTGGCGCTCACGGTGAATCGCAAAGAGAAGAAAATTATTTCCAAAGCGCGCGTGCACACCCGTGGTTTTGTCTATGTCAAGAAGAGTCGGGATATTCTTCGTGAAAGTTGCGAATTGGTCAACCAAAGTGTTGAAGACTATTTGGCACAAGACAGCTTTGACTGGGGTGAGTTAAAAGGCTTGGTGCGTGACAACTTGTCTAAGTTCTTGTTTGAACAAACCAAACGTCGTCCAGCCATCCTACCAGTCGTGATGGAAGTGAAATAATAGTAGAAAACGAAACGCTTGGCAGCCAGAGGCTTGCCGAGTGTTTTTAACAGTAGAAAGAGGAAATCAAATGGCAGTTATGCAGATTGAGTATTATTCAGAAGCCTTGAAGATGGAGTGGGGCGTGTCCGTCCTTTATCCCGATGCATCGCGCGTGGAAGATCCAGCGGATACGGATATTCCGGTCCTTTATCTCTTGCACGGGATGAATGGCAACCACCACTCTTGGTTGAAGCGGACTAATGTGGAGCGCATTTTGCGAAATACCAATCTGATCGTGGTCCTGCCTAATACCAATAATGGTTTTTACACAGATACCCAGTATGGCTACAACTACTACACGGCTATTGCGGAGGAATTGCCAGAGACTCTTTCTCGCTTCTTCCCTAATATGACCAAGAAACGGGAGAAAACCTTTATTGCTGGCCTATCCATGGGTGGCTATGGATCGATGCTCTTGGCTCTCAAGACGAATCGTTTCTCCCATGCGGCTAGTTTTTCCGGTGCTCTGAGTTTCCACGATCGGGATTTTGAAAACAATGACTTGGAGCAACCAGCTTTTTGGAAGGGGATCTTTGGAGAGATTGAGGATTGGACGACCAGTCCCTACTCGCTAGAGACTGCTGCCAAGAAGTTTTCAGATAAGAAGACCAAACTCTGGATCTGGTGTGGGGAGCAGGATTTCCTTTATGAGGCCAATAATTTTGAAGTCAAGGAACTAGAAAAGTTAGGTTTGGATGTCACCTATACCCACAGCCCGGGCAAGCACGAATGGTTCTACTGGGAACGTGAGTTGGAGCACTTTTTACAAACCCTACCAATCGACTTTGAATTAGAAGAACGGTTAAAATAAGATACAAAGGGCGTAGCGGATACAGTCAAAATAGGGAATTCGACGCAGAATCCGAGAGATTCTAGGAGGATTCATCTTTTTGACACAATCCGCAGCCCGTGTTCGTTTAATAAGATACCAATAGATTGAATATCAGTCAGAGCATTTGTTCTGGCTTTTTTCATATATATAGGAAGAAAGACTAGAAAGGTCACTTATTCATTTCAGTCCTGCTTTCTTTGTGGTATAATAGGAACGATTGAAAAATGAGCTAGAAATAGCGAACAAGATAAGAGGAGAGAAATATGGCAAAAGATATTCGTGTGCGTTATGCACCAAGTCCAACAGGGCTACTACACATCGGAAATGCTCGTACAGCATTGTTTAACTACTTGTATGCGCGTCACCATGGTGGAACTTTTATCATCCGTATCGAGGATACAGACCGCAAACGTCACGTCGAAGACGGAGAACGTTCACAGCTTGAAAACCTTCGTTGGTTGGGCATGGACTGGGATGAAAGTCCTGAGACGCATGAAAACTACCGCCAATCAGAGCGTTTGGAACTCTATCAAAAATACATTGACCAACTCTTGGCGGAAGGAAAAGCCTACAAATCTTACGTTACAGAAGAAGAGTTGGCAGCGGAACGTGAACGCCAAGAAGCGGCAGGTGAAACGCCTCGCTACATCAACGAATACCTTGGCATGAGCGAAGAAGAAAAAGCAGCTTATATCGCAGAACGTGAAGCAGCGGGTGTGATTCCAACGGTTCGTTTGGCGGTGAATGAGTCTGGTATCTACAAATGGCATGACATGGTCAAAGGCGATATCGAGTTTGAAGGTGGCAATATCGGTGGTGACTGGGTCATCCAAAAGAAAGATGGCTATCCAACTTATAACTTTGCCGTTGTGATCGATGACCACGATATGCAAATCTCTCACGTTATCCGTGGAGATGACCACATCGCCAACACTCCAAAACAACTCATGGTTTATGAGGCTCTTGGATGGGAAGCACCTGAGTTTGGACACATGACTTTGATCATCAACTCTGAAACTGGTAAGAAGTTGTCTAAACGGGACACCAACACTCTTCAATTTATCGAAGATTACCGGAAGAAAGGTTACCTTCCAGAAGCAGTCTTTAACTTTATCGCTCTTCTTGGTTGGAACCCTGGTGGGGAAGACGAAATCTTCTCTCGCGAAGAACTGATCAAGCTCTTTGATGAAAATCGCCTCAGCAAGTCTCCAGCTGCTTTCGACCAAAAGAAAATGGACTGGATGAGCAATGAGTATATCAAGAATGCGGATCTTGCGACTATCTTTGAAATGGCCAAGCCATTCCTCGAAGAAGCAGGTCGTTTGACAGACAAGGCTGAGAAGTTTGTAGAACTCTACAAGCCACAAATGAAGTCGGTGGACGAAATCGTTCCATTGACAGACCTTTTCTTCTCAGACTTCCCAGAGTTGACAGAAGCTGAGCGAGAAGTCATGGCTGGTGAAACGGTTCCGACTGTACTTGAAGCCTTCAAAGCAAAATTGGAAGCCATGTCAGACGATGAGTTTGTGGCAGAAAATATTTTCCCACAAATCAAAGCGGTTCAAAAAGAAACTGGGATCAAAGGGAAGAATCTCTTTATGCCAATCCGTATCGCCGTTTCAGGTGAAATGCATGGTCCTGAATTGCCAGATACCATCTACTTACTTGGACGCGAAAAATCCATCCAACACATTGAAAACATGTTGGAAAAAATCAGATAATTATCAGAAAAGCCCCTATTAAATGGGGCTTTTTGTTTCACCTCTAAAGTCAAAGTATTATAGGATTTTTTCAAAAAATTGCCCCGGTTTGACAAATTGATCCTACTGAAAACGATTTTATTACTATCTAAAACAAAAATTATAAAAAAATAGCAATAATTAAGGATAATTGCTTCCAAAAATCGACAGATTGGTCTATAATGTTAGGGAAATAAAAAATGTAATAAGGAGACAGAAATGTTTTTTAAACGTTCGAACGGTGAATTCCGTGAAACGGATCGTGTGACTCGTTTCAAATTGATCAAATCAGGTAAAAACTGGTTGCGTGCTGCGACTTCTAACTTTGGTCTTTTGAAAGTCATTCGTGGTCAAGTCGAAGAGACTGTTGTAGCTGAAGTGCGTGAAGACGCAGTATCAGTGAAAGAAATGACAAGCCGTGGCTTGCTCAAAGGGATCGTAGCAGCTGGTGCTGTTCTTGGTGCAGCTACAGTAGCGAACACTGCAAAAGCAGATGAGACAGGATCAGATGTTGCGACTGCATCTGAGCTTTCAAGTGAAGCTCTTGTAGTGCAAGGAAGTACTGTACTTGGTACAACTTCAACAACTGAATCTCAATCTGAATCAACTACAGAATCAACAACTGAGTCAACTACAGAATCAGCTAGCGCTTCTGCATCTGCAAGTGCTTCAACATCTACAAGCGTATCTGTATCTCACTCAGCTTCATTGAGCGAACGAGGTTCAGCAGAACTTTCAGCAGCTTCAAGCGAATCAACTGTAGCAGCTGGGTCTGAAGCAACTTCAGAAGCAACGACAACTGTTGCCAAAGATGATGATAAAGTTGTTTTGGAACAAAACACTTCAGAAGCAGAATTGTTGAACAAGATCGCAAGCGACTACTCAGCAACTGTTTCAACTCCAGAAAAGAAAGCAGCACTTGAAGCTGCCATCGCTAAAGTTCAAACAGAATTGACAGCAAGCAACAGCTTGATCAACGCTAATGCTTCAGCTCAATCATACGCAGACCAACGCGAACGTTTGAGCAAGTCAGTAGATGACATGATGGCAACCTTGACTGCAGCAGGATTTACTGGAAACACAACAGTAAACGGTGCTCCAGCAATTTCAGCTCAGTTGGCTCCAATCTCAACAAGCACTACTGGTAGCGTAAATACTACACCAGTTATTACAAATGCAAATGGTGCAACGATTGAAGATCCTGAATTCAACGAAGCTGGTTATGCTTTGGATCCAAATGCTGAACGTTTGACTTTTGGTGTATGGCAATTCCTTAAGACAGACCATTCAACTGGTGCCAAAACAAACTTTGATTACTACGCTACTCTTTCAGTAGACCGTTCAGCCATCACTGGTAGTCTCTCAGCTAACCCAGATGTTTACTTGCGTATTGTGAAGAAGTCTGATGGTACAGAAGCTTACACTCGTACTATTCATGCTGGAGAAAGCAATATCTCTCTTCCAAGCTACATCACAAACAACAATTCTGATGTAACAAATACCTTAACCTATGCGGCTTCTAACGGAACAGATCCAGGGAATGTGACCTTCTCATTGGTTAACCCTCAGCATGTATATGAAACTCTGCAAATTCGTGATATCAACTATCCTGGTAACCAGGGTGAAGATAAGCCGAACATTCAAACTTCTGTTCCTTATGCAAAAGCTGATCAAACAACACACTATAAACTTGTTGATAGCAGCAAGTACACAAAAGGACAAACTTATACACCAACTGGAAATGAAACAGATCTTGCAAGCTATACGCAAACAGGTCTTGCTGGTCAAAAATTCACAGCTTCAGGAAACCGTAATATTGAGGGGTATGAACAAGTTCCAGCAACAACAGACACAACTCAAAAAACATCGGGTGTCCTTGGTAAAGGTGTTGTTGGCCAAAAATTGGTCGAACTTCAAGGTGGAGCAAACCACTACTACGTGAAACGTATTTCTGAAATCGTTGATACGGAAGGTTCAACTGTTACAAAATTCTACGCTCTTGACCCATCACAAGTTAACAATTTTACAGCATCAGATATTGGTACTGAAGATGTATCTAAGTACACACTTGTTTATACAAGTAAAGTAAATAAAGCTAACTCAATTTGGGAAGCTGACGAAACAAAAGTTACAAGAGTAAACAGCAAAAATGGTGACTACTATATTGAAGTTAACGAAACTGCTGGAAGTCGTGCATTAATTATCACAGGTTGGTTCTCTACTACAGAGACTGATACATATAAACAAATGGATGGAACGATGCATACTTATCCACGTCCATTTAAAGGAGCGCCTGACCGTTCTCTTACAGCTGCCTCATCAGCCAATAATCAATTTAATGTTATTGCTGGGAAAAACCCAGAAATTCAGGCAGAAGGATCTGTTGCAAATGACCCAACAGCACCAAATGGTAAAGTATACTCTAATTTGAAGGGGTATGTATCATTCTCCAATAACTACTCAATTCCAACTGCGATTAAACCATCAACTGATGTGAACTATTACTTTGTTAAGTCAGACGAAAAAGGAAGTGTTTACGTTCACTATAAAGATACTGAAGGAACAACTATTAAAGCTTCAGTAACAGATGAAGATAAACAACCTATCAACAAAGCATATGACACAGTAGTAGATAACCGTCCAGATACAATTGAGTATAATGGTAAAACTTACGAGTTGGTACCAGCAGGTACATATACTGTTGGTCAAGTTGACTCAGATGGTCACCTTACAACTTCAGACCCGATTACAGGTTCAGTTGCTAAAGAAGATAAAAATGTAACGTATATCTACAAACTTAAAGAACAACCAAAGGGTAATGTTTATGTTCACTATAAAGATACTGAAGGAACAACTATTAAAGCTTCAGTAACAGATGAAGATAAACAACCTATCAACAAAGCATATGACACAGTAGTAGATAACCGTCCAGATACAATTGAGTATAATGGTAAAACTTACGAGTTGGTACCAGCAGGTACATATACTGTTGGTCAAGTTGACTCAGATGGTCACCTTACAACTTCAGACCCGATTACAGGTTCAGTTGCTAAACAAGATAAAAATGTAACCTATATCTATAAAGTGAAAGAAACACCAAAAGAAGGTGAAGTTGTTATCACTTATGTAGATACGAAAGGTAACGAAATCCAAAAATCTCGTCAAGATACACCTAAATCACCATATGACACACCATATGATACAACTGAAAAAGGTGAAAAACCAAATATCATCAAGACAACTGATGGTAAGACCTATAAAATTGTTCCTAAAGGTGATTACCCAGTAGGAGGTGTTGATGAAAATGGTCATTTGAAATCTTCAGATCCTATTACTGGTAAAGTTGACAAACCAAAATCTACCATTACTTACGTTTATGAAGAAGTTGGAAGTGTCTTTGTTCATTATAAAGATATTAACGGAAATACGATCATGGGATCTGTTATTGATGAGCAAGATCAACCACTTGAGAAGGATTATGATACTGTAGTAGATAATCGTCCTAAAGAAATTAAGTTCGAAGGTAAGACTTACGAACTTGTAGAAGCTGGTAATTACCCAGTAGGTCAAGTTGACAGCCAAGGTCACTGGACAGGTGATGATGATACGACTGGTAAAGTGGCTTCAGGTGAGAAGAATGTTACTTATATCTATAAGTTGAAAGTGGAATCACAATCAGATTCAGGTTCAAATTCAGCATCAGCATCAACATCAGCTTCACAATCATTATCAGAAGTTGTATCTAACTCACAGTCTGTATCAGAACAAGCTTCTACATCATTGTCTGAATCAGCTTCTACATCATTGAGCCAATCAGCTGTTGAATCAGCAAGTGTGTCAGCGAGTCAATCATCATCATTGAGTACGTCAGCGCAAGAATCAGCTTCTGTATCAGCAAGCCAATCAGCGTCATTGAGCACATCGGCTTCAGCATCAGCAAGCGTATCAGCAAGTCAATCAGCATCATTGAGCGCATCGGCATCTGAGTCAGCATCTACTTCAGCAAGCCAATCAGCATCATTGAGCGCGTCGGCATCTGAGTCAGCATCAGTATCTGCCAGCCAATCAGCATCATTGAGCGAATCAGCTTCTGAATCAGCATCAGTATCTGCGAGCCAATCAGCGTCATTGAGCGAATCAGCTTCTGAATCAGCATCAGTATCTGCGAGCCAATCATCGTCATTGAGCGAATCAGCTTCTGAATCAGCATCAGTATCTGCGAGCCAATCAGCATCATTGAGCGAATCAGCTTCTGCATCTGAATCTGCATCGCAATCTATTTCAGAATCACAATCAGCTTCAACAAGCCAATCAGTTTCTGAATCAACATCAGCGTCTGAGTCAGCATCAGAATCAGCTTCAACATCAACGTCTGAATCTGTTTCAGCATCTGAGTCAGCGTCAGCATCATTGAGCACATCAGCATCTGAGTCAGCAAGCGTATCAGCAAGTCAATCAGCATCATTGAGCGCATCAGCATCTGAGTCAGCATCAGTATCAGCAAGTCAATCAGCATCATTGAGCGCATCGGCTTCAGCATCAGCATCTACTTCAGCAAGCCAATCAGCGTCATTGAGCGCATCAGCATCTGAGTCAGCATCAGTATCAGCTAGTCAATCAGCATCATTGAGCACATCAGCGTCTGAGTCAGCATCAGTATCAGCAAGCCAATCAGCATCATTGAGCGCATCGGCTTCAGCATCAGCATCAGTATCAGCTAGTCAATCAGCGTCATTGAGCACATCAGCATCTGAGTCAGCATCTGTATCAGCAAGTCAATCAGCATCATTGAGCACATCGGCTTCAGCATCAGCATCAGTATCAGCTAGTCAATCAGCATCATTGAGCACATCGGCTTCAGCATCAGCATCAGTATCAGCTAGTCAATCAGCATCATTGAGCACATCAGCTTCAACATCACTTTCTACATCTGTATCACAATCAGCATCTAACTCTTCATCAAATTCTGAAAGTGAAAAACCTCAAGGTGAAGTTATTATTACTTACATCCGTGAGAATGATGGTAAGGAAATTAAAGTCCAACGTCAAGATACTCCTAAGTCAGACTACAACACGCCTTATGACACTACTGAGAACGATGAACAACCTAAGTACATTGAGTTTGAAGGTAAGAAATACGAACGTGTACCGGCTGGTGATTATCCAGTAGGTAAAGTTGATAGTGAAGGACATCTTGAAACTTCTGATCCAATCAAAGGTAAAGTAGAAAAACCAGTTTCTAAGATTACTTATGTTTATAAAGAGGTTAAAGAAGATCCAACGAAACCTAAAGAAGGTGACGTAATCATCACTTACGTAGACGAAAATGGTAAAGAAATTCAAAAACCTCGTCAAGACACACCAAACTCACCATATGATACACCATATAACACAACTGAGGAAGGTGAAAAACCTAATACTATCAAGACTCCAGACGGTAAGACATACAAGATCGTACCGAAAGGTGACTACCCAGTAGGTAAAGTTGATGGCGATGGACACTTGGAATCATCTGATCCAATTAAAGGTAAAGTTGATAAACCACGTTCAATCATCACTTACGTTTACAAAGAAGTGAAAGAAGATCCAACGAAACCTAAGGGTAGCGTATACGTACACTACAAAGATACTGAAGGTAACACCATTAAAGAATCAGTAACAGATGAGTTAGAACAACCAGTAGGTAAAGACTACAACACTGTTGAAGACAACCGTCCACAATACATTAGATTCGAAGGTAAAACTTACGAAATCGTACCAGTCGGAAACTACACAGTTGGTAAAGTAGATACTCAAGGTCACCTTGAATCAACAGACCCAACAACTGGTAAAGTGGTTGAAGGACGTAAAGACGTTACTTACATCTACAAACTTGTCGAAGAACCTGTACAACCTAAGGGTAATGTATACGTTCACTATGTAGATGAAAATGGTAACACGATCAAGACTTCAGTAGTGGATGAAAAAGACCAACCAGTAGGTAAAGACTACGATACAGTTGTGGATAACCGTCCTAAGACAATCACAACTGCAGATGGTAAAGTCTATGAATTGGTACCACAAGGTAACTACCCAGTAGGTAACGTTGACGGTGAAGGTCACTTGACAACAACTGACCCAACAACTGGTAAAGTTATCGAAGGTGATAAGAACGTTACTTATGTTTACAAACTTGTGAAGACTCCAAACGTTCCAACACCAAATACTCCAGTGCCACCAACTCCAACACCAAATACTCCGGTAGATCCAACACCTAATAAACCAATGGATCCAACACCAAACACACCGGTAGATCCAACACCTAATACACCAGTGAACCCAGTTCCTGAGCAATCATCTAAACCAGCTCCAGCTCTTGAACAACTTCCAAATACTGGTGAAACAGGATCTGTAGCTTCAGCTCTTCTTGGAGCAGTTGCAGGTGTTGCAGGGGTTGCAGCACTTGGAAGCCGCAAAAAGGAAGATGAAAAATAATCTTCTATCCTAATTTGATTCGGTCATTTCAGGTATGTGGGAAATGAAAAAGGATCCAAAAAGAGAACCTCCGGGTTCTCTTTTTGTATGCTGTTATTTGTGTTAAAAACTAGTCTTAATTAGTTACTTTTGGGGAAAATTAGTGTATAATAACTCGATATCTAAAATTTAAGGAGCAGGCATGTTTTTTAAACGTTCGAAAGGGGAGTTTCGCGAAACGGAGCGGATCACACGTTTTAAATTGATCAAATCGGGAAAAACTTGGGTGCGGGCGTCCATCTCGCAGCTAGGGCTTTTTCGTGTCTCTCGTACTGATGCGACTGATGAAATCGTGAGACCTTTCGAAACATCTGCTGATCTAGTTCCAGCTCCGATTTCTAAAGGGATTCTTGTGTTGGGTGCTCTTGCTGGGGCAACTACAATTGCTGATCCAGTTTTTGCTGAGGAAAATGAGATGAATGCGGCTCTGGAATCTGAGATCAGTCCAGCGACAGGAGTGGTTGGGCAAGATAGTTTTGTCTTGGGGACGACGTCTATCGCAGATTCTGCGTCAGCTAGTCAATCCATGAGTGAATCTATCTCATTTTCAGAGTCAGCTAGTGAAAGCGACTCTCTGTCTCAATCGGTATCTTTGAGTGAATCTCATGTTGTCAGTGTTTCAGCGAGTTCGTCCACTTCAGAAACGGCAAGCCATAGTCTCTCAGAAGATAATTCTATCCACAGGGCTACTTCAGAAACGAGTGAGAAAGAAGCAGTGGCTCAGACAACTCACTCGGAGGAGCAGGTGAAGCGTCTGCAGGTCTTGGCCTTGGATTTATATACCTATCGGGCACAGGCTCTGGAAATCCCTGGGACAGAATCTGCTATTGAAAATGGAGATCTGGCTTTAGAAGCTATTCGTACAGGCTTATCCAATCCGGCAATCCAAATGGATGCCGTGGAAAGCCAGGCTAAGAGTGCACGCAATCGCTTGGTCAATGCGGTGCTCCGTGCGACATCTGGTCAACGGGATCCGCGGACAGGACGTGCATTAGATGCAGAGAATAGTTTTCGTGCGCCATTTTTCATGAGTGCTCCTGCAAATAATCATGTAATTACGGCCTATAATTCAGATCCTGTTAAGCTGCAGTACATTGTAAGAGAGCGAAATGGTGGGATTATCCTGACCTATATGGGCTATGCTCCTAACAGCGAGCGGGTTGAAGGTGTATTGGTTCCTAATGCTACCTTGAAATCTCCGTTTGCACCGATGTTGATTGAAGGGAAAGTTGGAGACAAAGAGGTCGTAGAGCCTGGTAAAACATATACGATCACGGTTAGATTTACCAATTCAAACAATCAGTTTATTGATCGCTCTTTCCGAATTAAAGTGTTACCTCAAAATGACGGTATCCGTAACCCAATTAGGCCTGTGACGACAGAGATCTATGTCAATGATACTAGCAATGTAGCAGAGGTTGAAAAAGATAGGATCTGGGAGGCGTTTAAGGCCTCTAATCCCAAAATTGTAAGCTCGAAGGACTTTAAGGATTATTCTGTCTCCGCATCAGGTGTGGTAACCATTACTTATAAAGATAATACTTCAAATGATGTAACTGTTCCTGTCAAGCGTCTCCCAACGCCGACGGTGACGACGAGACTATTGGAGAAAGCAAATACCCAGACACCTGTAACAGTTACAGGTGCCAAGCCTGGGGCCACGGTCGTTTTGTATAACAACGACGAGGAAATTGGAACGGCTGTAGCTGATGCTTCTGGTCAGGCGGTTGTGGTCCCTACAGTGCCTTTGCAGTCGGGTGGAGTGAATGCAAAAACTCGAATCTTCTACGGTGACCATGCGGTTTATTCGGATGCAAGTAACTTGGTAGCAGTGACGATGGACTCAACAGAATATAGTCAATCTGTCTCGAATTCAGAATCGATGTCGACAAGTCAATTTGAATCACTTAGTGCATCAGAAGCAACTTCAAAGAGTGTTCTTGTATCAGTTTCTACATCCGAACTTGTATCTGTATCAACGTCTGAGTCGGTATCGGTGTTCGAATCAGAATCAGTCTCCGCGTCAGAATCGGTTTCAACGTCAGAGTCAGTTTCAAGTTCTGAATCGGTTTCAACATCTGAGTCAGTTTCAAGTTCTGAATCAGTGTCAGCCTCTGAGTCAGTTTCGACGTCAGAGTCCGTTTCTGTATCTGAATCAGAGTCAACATCAGAATCAGAGTCAACATCAGAATCAGTCTCCGCGTCAGAATCGGTTTCAACGTCAGAGTCAGTTTCTGTATCTGAATCAGTTTCTGTATCTGAATCAGTGTCTACGTCTGAATCGGAATCGACATCAGAATCAGTTTCTGCATCTGAGTCAGCGTCAGCCTATGAGTCGGTATCAACGTCCGAATCAACATCAGAATCAGTCTCAGTTTCAGCGTCAGTCTCCGAATCGGCATCAACATCAGAATCAGTATCGGCGTCTGAGTCAGTATCAACATCCGAATCTGCATCTGCGTCCGAATCAGTATCAGCATCCGAATCGGTTTCAACCTCAGAATCAGTTTCTACATCTGAATCGGTTTCAAGCTCAGAATCAGTCTCGACTTCAGAATCAGTATCAGCATTCGAGTCAGCATCAACGTCTGAATCAGTTTCTTCGTCTGAGTCGGCATCGACGTCTGAGTCAGCGTCAACCTCAGAATCGGTGTCTACGTCCGAGTCGGCATCAACATCTGAATTAGTATCTACGTCTGAGTCAGTATCTACGTCCGAATCAGCTTCTGCATCCGAGTCAGCGTCAACTTCTGAATCATTCTCAACCTCCGAGTCAATCTCAGTGTCTGAATCAGTATCTATTTCTGAATCGGCATCAATATCCGAATCAGTCTCGACTTCAGAGTCAGTATCAACATCCGAGTCAGCATCTGCTTCTGAATCGGTCTCAGCGTCTGAATCGGTGTCAACCTCCGAATCAGTTTCGACTTCCGAATCATTGTCAACATCCGAATCGGTTTCTACCTCCGAATCATTGTCAACATCCGAATCGGTTTCTACCTCTGAGTCAGTTTCAGCCTCAGAATCAGTTTCAACATCAGAATCGGTTTCAACATCCGAATCGGTTTCAACATCAGAATCGGTTTCAACATCAGAATCAGTCTCGACTTCAGAATCAGTATCAGCATCCGAGTCAGCATCAACGTCCGAATCAGTTTCTTCGTCTGAGTCAGCGTCTACGTCCGAATCAGCCTCTACGTCCGAATCAGTCTCGACGTCTGAGTCGGTATCTACATCTGAATCGGTTTCTGTATCTGAATCAGTTTCTGTATCTGAATCAGTTTCTGTATCTGAATCAGTTTCTACTTCAGAATCAGCCTCAGCCTCTGAGTCGGCATCAACATCCGAGTCAGTCTCAGCGTCAGAATCAGTATCAACGTCTGAATCAGTGTCGACATCCGAGTCATTGTCCGCGTCCGAGTCAGTCTCAACGTCTGAGTCGGCATCGACGTCTGAGTCTGCATCTACATCCGAATTAGTATCGACCTCTGAGTCAGTCTCAGCGTCAGAATCAGTGTCAACGTCAGAATCAGTTTCTGTATCTGAGTCGGTTTCAGCCTCTGAGTCAGCGTTAACTTCTGAATCGGCATCGACATCAGAATCGGCATCAACATCGGAGTCAGTCTCAGCGTCAGAATCAGTGTCAACGTCAGAATCAGTTTCTGTATCTGAGTCGGTTTCAGCCTCTGAGTCAGCGTTAACATCCGAATCGGTTTCAGTCTCAGAATCCGTTTCGACGTCTGAGTCAGTCTCAACGTCTGAGTTAGTCTCAACCTCTGAATCGGCATCAACATTCGAGTCAGCGTCTGCTTCTGAATCAGCATCAACGTCTGAATTAGTGTCAACATCTGAATCAGTTTCAGCCTCTGAATCGATCTCAACGTCTGAATCAGTTTCTGTATCCGAGTCAGCATCTACGTCTGAGTCATTATCAACGTCAGAATCAGTCTCAACCTCTGAATCAGTCTCAATGTTCGAATCGATTTCTGTATCTGAATCAGTTTCAGCGTCCTTGTCAGCGTCTACGTCTGAATCAATCTCGACATCCGAATCAATGTCAGCATCGTTGAGCAGTTCAGTATCAGAAAGCCAGTCAGTCTCTACTTCGCTTTCGGTTTCGACATCAGTATCTGCATCAGAGTCAGCATCATTGAGTACCTCTGCACCTGAATCAACTTCAACATCAGTAAGTACTTCAGTTTCAGTGAGTCAATTACAATCAGGATCAACATCTGGTAGCGGTTCATACTCTAACTCAATGAGCCAATCAATTTCTCGTTCAGAGTCATTGTCTGTATCAGAAACAGCAAGTGGTTCACAAAAACACAGCCAATCTGTGGCGCTTCCGAATACTGGCGAAACAGGATCTGTAACATCAGCTCTTCTTGGGGTAGTTACAGGGTTAGCTGGAATTGCTGGACTTACCCGACGTAAAAAGAAGGGGAACTGATCTAGTAGGAAATATCATTTTTTTCGAGTGAATCTCATAGGAGATTCACTTTTTTTCTAGTAGAATGATGTGTTTTTAATGTGTTACAAAAAAATTTGAAAATTAAACAATAATATAGAAGTTTTTTGTAGCAAATTACTTGAATCTACGTAGTATTGCTGTATAATGAATAATGACTACAATGTAAGGGGAATATCATGCAATTTAAGCGTTCAAAAGGAAACTTTCGTGAAACAGATCGTGTCGTACGCTTCAAATTAATTAAATCAGGAAAAAATTGGCTTCGGGCATCAACAGCTGCTCTAGGCCTCTTTCGCGTGGTGCGTGGGCAAGTGGAGGAGACCATCATTGCCAACGTACAGCAAGATCAAATAGAAAGTCAAAAGAATAACCAAGCCTTCTTAAAAGGTTTGATTACGGTAGGGACTGTTTTTGGTGGTGCTGTGCTTGCTACGACTGCTAAGGCGGAGGATGCAACATCACTTGCACCAACGGTTTCTGAGACAAAAGAGGAAACCTTGGCAGAAGTGGATAGTGTGGTCTTAGCAAAAACTTCAAGCCAGCCTTCAGAATCCATCTCTGTTTCAGAATCGACTAGTTTTTCTACATCTGTGAGTGCATCTGCTTCGATCAGTGAATCTACGTCTTTGTCCTTGAGCGAAGTTGGATCAACTGCATTATCAACGGCACTTAGTGAGTCTGCTCAAGCTCTAGAGTCAGAGGTAGTTGTTGAAGAGCCGACTAGTTTAGAAGAAGCTGTTGTTTTGGAACAAAATACTTCTGAAGCTGAATTGCTCAAAGAAATTGCAGGAAACTATGCATCTAAAATGACGGACACTGAGCGTCGAGCAGTGGTCGAAGCGGTCATTAACAAAGTGCAGGCCGAAGTGGCTGCAAGTAATAACTTGATCCATACCAATGCCAGTGCGCAAGCTTATGCTGACCAGCGCGATCGTTTGGAGAAAGCTGTCGATGAGATGATGACGACCTTGACAGCTGCAGGTTTTGTGGGAAATACAAATGTAGATGGGAAACCTGCGATCTCTGCTCAGTTGGCTCCCATTGCTGAGGAAACATACTTGGCTGATGATGTATTGGATATGACCCCGAACCCAGAAGATCCCAATGGTGCGAGTGTAGAAGATCCTACACTTGACACACCAGGATATGCTAAGGATCCTCATCTAGATAAAGATCTCTTAAGGTTTTCGCCTGAAGAGTTGAAAAATTTTTTAGGTGAGCCCTACACCAATCGTTATACATTTGGTATTTGGGACTTTGTGAATAAACAAGGAGAGTCACTTGGTTACTATGCGACCATGTCGATTGATATCAGTGAGATAGACCCGGAAAAGCATAAGGCAATGGATGTTTATTTCCGCATTGTTCGGAAATCAGATGGGGCTGAAATTTTTTCACAAACTGTATCTCCAGAAGGATATGGCCAAGATATTCAATTACCAAAAGAAGTACTAATTGGTCAGGCTCCCCTTGGGAACAAGGTTTTTAATTCGGAACCTTCTACAGGTAATGGGACCTTTGGAATGCTAACGAATTTTATTCCGGAACAGGCTTTCTTATTCCGGAGTATTTATGATGTCATGACGCCTGAGAATCAAGGGCAATTGATTAGGACGTATCCTAGTATCAAAATTCCATCTATGATGGGACAACAATCGACCTTCTATAGAGAAGTGGACCCGAATGGTAGATGGTTTAATGGGCAATATGAACCAACGGGGAAAGAAAGATCCTTACTAGAGTATAGAATCTACGGATTGGAAGGCCAGCATTATACAGCTTCCAATCCACGCGAATTTCCTGGTTATGTACAGGTCCCAGCGCACACCGTGTTCCCGAATCGTAAAAGTGGGGTGTTCGATAATAGTAAGAATGGGAAATCAAGAATTGAACTATTAGGGGATGCGCGTGAGCATTTCATTAAAAGTGAAGTTGTCACCCTTAATCAAAATGGTGATTATTCTCTTCGCTACTATGTTTTAGATCCTTCTAAAATCCATGATGTTAGTAGTAGTGATGTAGGAAATGCTAAGGTAACCGATGTATATACACTTGTTTATGAAAAAGAATTTAAACAAGATAGTACGGATAACCTTTCAGATTTAGGTGGAACTCGTAAAGTTGAAAGTAAAAACAAGGATTATTTCCTGAATGTTACACCAAAACGAATAGATTACCAACATTTTGAGTTGGATATTACAGGTTGGTTCTCTAGTAAGGAGACAGTTGCATACACTGATGAGAAAACAGGAATAGAATATACTGTTCCAAAACCATTCACGGAACTTCCAAAATCGGCCTACCTCGATAAAAATACGACCATGGTCGTTGGAGAAGATGCAACACCTCAAGGAGCAGATGGTTTTTCCAACTTCAAACAAACGATCAAAAAAATAGTAGATTCATACCCCTTAACGAGTGTGAATTATTACTATCGGAAGATGACACCGTCAGAATCTGCTTCACAATCTCAAAACTTCTCGATTTCAACTTCAGAGTCACTAGTTTCAGAATCCATTTCATCTTCTCAATCTGTTTCGGTCAGTGAGTCCGTTTCCTTGTCACAAGCATCTAGCTCCGCCAGTCAATCAGATTCACAGGTTTCAACCTCGATTTCCTTGTCACAATCTGTATCGACAAGCGAATCCAACTCGTTGATCCAGGAATCGATTTCAGCAAGTCAGTCAGAGTCGTTGATTCAAGAGTCCGTTTCAGCGAGTCAATCAGATTCCTTGATTAAAGAATCCGTATCAGCAAGCCAGTCAGATTCATTGGTTCAAGCGTCCGTTTCAGCCAGCCAATCAGACTCGTTGGTTCAGGAATCTGTATCGGCAAGTCAATCAGAATCCTTGGTTCAGGAATCCGTATCAGCAAGCCAGTCAGAGTCACTGGTTCAAGCCTCTGTTTCAGCAAGTCAATCAGAGTCACTGGTTAAAGAATCAGTTTCTGCAAGTCAGTCAGAATCCTTGGTTCGAGAGTCAGTTTCAGCTAGTCAGTCCGATTCGCTTGTTAAAGAATCCGTGTCAGCAAGCCAGTCAGATTCATTGGTTCAAGCATCCGTTTCTGCAAGCCAATCAGAGTCACTGGTTCAAGCATCCGTTTCTGCCAGTCAGTCCGATTCGCTTGTTAAAGAATCTGTATCTGCCAGTCAGTCAGACTCGCTTGTTAAAGCATCCGTTTCTGCTAGTCAATCAGACTCACAATCAAAAGCAGCATCAGCATCTAAAAGCGAGTCTGAAAAAGCTTCTAAATCTGCTTCGTTGAGTCAGTCGGTATCCGTATCTAATTTAGCATCTAGATCAATTTCTGTGTCTCAATCGCAGTCGACATCAGCGGTTGGATCGGAGGAAGTGGTTTCTCAACTGATTTCCTTGTCACAATCTATTTCGATGAGCAAAAAGCTGTCAGAATCCGTTTCGTTGAGTCAGTCAGATTGCTTGCTTCAGGAATCCGTATCTGCTAGCCAATCAGAGTCGTTGGTTCAGGAATCTGTATCGGCCAGTCAGTCCGAGTCGTTGGTTCAGGAATCCGTATCAGCCAGTCAATCAGATTCGCTAGTTCAATCGTCAGTTTCTGCGAGCCAATCTAAATCGTTATTACAAGAATCCGTATCAGCAAGTCAGTCAGAATCCTTAATTCAGGCATCAGTTTCTGCCAGTCAATCAGAATCCTTGGTTCAAGCCTCAGTTTCGGCCAGCCAATCAGACTCATTGATTCAAGAATCAGTTTCTGCAAGTGAGTCAGACTCGTTAGTACAGGCCTCAGTTTCAGCAAGCCAGTCTGAATCGTTGATTCAAGCCTCAGTTTCGGCCAGCCAGTCTGATTCGTTGGTTCAAGCCTCCGTTTCAGCGAGTCAGTCAGAGTCGTTGGTTAAAGCATCTGTATCAGCGAGTCAATTAGAGTCGTCATTTAAAGAATCCGTATCTGCCAGTCAATCAGACTCGCTGGTCCAAGAGTCGGTATCCTTATCTAATTTAGCATCTAGATCAATTTCTGTGTCTCAATCGCAGTCGACATCAGCGGATGGATCGGAGGAAGTGGTTTCTCAACTAATTTCCTTGTCACAATCTATTTCGATGAGCAAAAAGCTGTCAGAATCCGTTTCGCTGAGTCAGTCAGAGTCCTTGCTTCAGGAATCCGTATCGGCCAGCCAGTCAGACTCATTGGTACAAGCCTTAGTTTCAGCGAGTCAATCAGACTCGTTGCTTCAGGAATCTGTATCGGCCAGCCAATCAGAGTCGTTGGTTCAAGAGTCCATATCTGCCAGTCAGTCAGATTCCTTGATTAAAGAATCTGTATCAGCGAGTCAGTCAGAGTCGTTGCTTCAGGAATCCGTATCGGCTAGCCAATCAGACTCGTTAGTACAAGAATCCGTATCTGCCAGCCAATCCGATTCGCTGGTTCAAGAGTCAGTTTCGGCAAGTGAATCGAATTCATTGGCTCAAGAATCGATCTCAGCAAGCCAATCAGATTCGTTAGTTCAAGCATCAGTTTCCGCAAGTCAGTCCGAGTCATTGGTTCAGGAATCAGTATCTGTCAGTCAGTCAGACTCGCTGATTCAAGCATCAGTTTCCGCGAGTCAATCCGAGTCTTTGGTTCAAGCGTCCGTTTCTACTAGTCAGTCCGACTCGTTGATTCAGGACTCCGTTTCAGCGAGTCAATCCGATTCGCTAGTCCAAGAGTCGATCTCAACTAGTCGATCCGAATCTTTGACCCAAGCATCCGTTTCAGCAAGTCAATCCGAGTCGTTGGTCCAAGAGTCAGTTTCCGCGAGTCAGTCAGAATCCTTGGTTCAGGCCCCGGTCTCAGCTAGCCAATCATACTCGCTGATTCAAGCATCCGTTTCAGCAAGTCAATCTGAATCCTTGGTTCAAGAATCAGTTTCTTCAAGTCAATCTGACTCCTTGGCCCAAGCATCCGTTTCGGCAAGTGAATCAAATTCGTTGGCCCAAGCATCCGTTTCGGCCAGTCAATCCGACTCCTTAGTACAAGCGTCGGTTTCAGCTAGCCAATCAGACTCGCTGGTACAAGAATCAGTCTCAGCAAGTCAATCAGATTCATTAGTTCAAGCTTCTGCTTCGACAAGCGAATCGGCTTCAACTTCTCATGTCGTAGCTGCATCGCAGGTTTCAGAGTCTGGATCGTTCTCTCGATCCGTTTCTGAGAGTCTATCTGCTTCACAATGGACATCCCATTTAGAATCTCTAGCATCAACATCTGTTTCAAAATCAGACTCCTATAGCCAATCAACTTCGCTCCTTTCAGCAAGCGAATCGGCTTCAACGTCCATGCCAGTATCTGAATTTCCTTTGACGAGTGTTTCAGATTCTATAAGCGCATCATCAACAGAGAGTCAATCCTTATCGCAGGAAATTTCTGAATGGATCAGTGTGTCTTATGCGTCAAGTTTCTCTGCTGTGACAAGTTCTTCGGAGTCTGTCGTGTCTTCGTTAGACACCTCTTACTCAGAATCTCCATCAGATGCAAGCTCGCTAAGTGCGACACGTTCTTCAGGACCTGCTCTTCCAGAGACAGGTGCCCATCCTTCATCTAATATTCTTGCTACAGGAGCTTCCATTCTTCTGTCTGGATTAGCCCTTTTAGGAATTCGGAAAAAAGATGGCAAATAAAACCTTAAAAGACCGGAATGAACCGGTCTTTTATTGATCTAGAATGTCTAAGAAGTTGGGAAATATGTTATAATGAATGAGGAAGTTTTCGTTGAGGGATATGAAAAAGGTTACTTTGTGAAAAGCTCTGTTTGCCTTCATATCTTCAGAAAATATGGGATTAAAAAAGAAGAGTCAGAGGAAAGAGATGAAAATCCATTTTACAAATTTATTCGGGCAATCTTCGAAAAGTGTTGCCCTGATGGCACAAAACGATATTATGAATGTCGTTCGTGAACTTGGGGTTAATGAACTAGGGATCTACTTTTATGATCATAGCAATGAACCAGCTAGCGAATTGAACTCGCGGATGGATGGGATTTTAGCAGGCGTTGCTTTTGGGGATATCGTCTTCGTTCAATCTCCTTCTTGGAATGGAATTGAGTGGGACCGCCGTTTGGTTGATAAGTTAAAACTCCTTCAAACCAAGCTGGTCATGTTTATCCATGATGTTCCACCACTCATGTTTGAGAGCAATTATTACCTAATGCCTAACTATATCGACATGTACAATCAGAGTGATCTGGTCGTTGTTCCGTCAGAGCAAATGTACCATCGTCTAGTATCAGAAGGGCTCACAGTGAAAAAATATGTGGTCCAAAAGTTGTGGGATTTGACCCACAGTTTGGATCTCTATACTCCGCAATTTGAGAAAAAACTGATCTTCTCAGGGAATCCGTCGCGTTTCCCACATATCATCGATTGGAAATATGAGACACCCCTTCATGTCTATACCGAACCAGTTGAAGGAGTCGATTATTCTAAGGTCCATATAGAAGGCTGGCGGACCAAGCAAGAGTTGCTTCTCGAGCTTTCCAAGGGTGGTTTTGGGCTTGTCTGGGGAAATTCTGAGAATCCTGAGGATGAGCGGGATTACTACAAAGAAAATATTTCCTACAAACTATCGACTTATCTATCTGCTGGTCTTCCAGTAGTAGTGCCAGACTATTTGTCAAATGCAGACTATATTCGAGAAAAAGGGCTGGGCTTTGTAGCTTCCAGTCTTGAAGAAGCCAATCGTTTGGTCCAAGACTGTACAGAAGAAGAGTATGCCCAAATGGTCCGAAAGGCTCAATATACTTCTTATTTGATCCGCAATGGCTATTTTACAAAGAAATTATTTGTCGATACCATCATGGCTTTAGGAGAATAATGTCCAAGTAAACCAGATTCTTCAGATAAACATCTGAAGGATTTTTTGTTGAATACGGTACCAAATGGGGAAATTGAAATATTATCAAATATTAGTGACAAATGAGTTTGGAAAAGTCGCAAATTATGGTAAAATAAGTTGAGATAAAATGCTCTAAAGGCACATATTTAAAGGCTGTTTCCCTGGTGGAAGAGTCAAAATGAGTAAGAGAAAGTTTAAAAGAAATGTTAAAACAATCTGAAGTAGGAAAGAGATTTTGTTGGACGATATTTTTCGTCTTTATTTATGTTTTGGGAAGTAAAATTTCCCTGCCTTTTGTTGACTTATCAAAGGCCTTGAGACTCAACGAGGGAACGACAACGGGCTTGCAGCTCTCAAGCGCTGTGATGGGGGGAAACCTCCGTGGGATGTCGATCTTTTCGATCGGTCTATCCCCATGGATGTCTTCCATGATTTTGTGGCGGATGTTTACCGTTTCAAAACGCTTTAACCTCGAAAAAACCAGCACGGAGATTGTGGAGCGGCGAAAGATGTACGTGACCTTGGCGCTCGCTATTGTCCAGTCTTTGGCAGTGGCCATGTATCTCCCCTTGAAGACAGGATTGAACCCCGGGCTTGTCATTGCGGTCAATACCATGATTATGGTAGCCGGAGCCTTCTTTTTAGTTTGGCTCTCCGATCTAAATGCCGCTTTGGGGCTTGGAAGTTCTGTTGTGATCATGATGGCTGGGATGGTTATGTACCTGCCAGAAGACGTGATGCAGACCCTTTCAAATGTTAATAATATCCCAGAAATCGCTTATGTTCTGGGCGTGATTTTCATCTTGATTTTTGTCTATGTGGCAGTCTTGGTGGAATATTCCAAGTACCAGATTCCTGTCAATAAATTAGGGATCCACAACAACTTGAAAAGTTATACTTTTTTGGATATCAAGCTTAACCCGGCAGGAGGGATGCCCTTCATGTATGCCATGACCTTGGTGTCCATTCCTCAGTATGCTATGCTCTTGATCTTGTCAATGGATTCCAATGCCAAGTGGGCTGCTCGTTTAGCCAAACACTTGGTGATGGGAGATCCGATTTGGATTCTTCTTTACATTCTGATGATCGCCCTTCTCTCTTTTGCTTTCGCCTTTGTCAATGTGAACGGAGAAGAAATTGCAGATAAGATGATGAAGGCTTCCGAGTATATCGATCATGTCTATCCTGGAGCAGATACACGTCGCTATATCAATAAAATTGTGCTACGCTTGACGGTTTTTGGGACCTTGTATCTGATCCTCTTCACGGCGCTTCCTTTTTCTCTCTTGTTATGGGATAAAGATCTCTTGCGCTTGACCATGATTCCAGGAACCTTCCTCATGTTTGTCGGGATGATTTACAATATCCGAGAAGAAATTCGTGCCCTTCGTGTGAATCAACGTTATACAAGAATATTCTAGGAGTAACCATGTATTATTTTGTACCAGCCTGGTATGGAACGGACCGCATCTGGCAGCAAACAGCTACCCCTTGGTACTGGATGCGAGAGTCCATTGAATTTGACGATACCATTAATCAAGTTCGTATTTTTCAAGAAGCAGAAATGGATCGGATCTTATTGTTGCCTCAATATAGTCCACAACTGCGCTATTTTTTGCACCGCCAAGATTTGTTAGAGACAGATGTGCTCTCGATTTTTGATAAGATCCAACAGGTTCCGTCTGATTTGGCCATGCGTCCAGTTCAGCTTCAGGACATCGAATGGCCGAGTGAGACCACTTTTTCCTATACTCCCTTTTTGGTGATGGCATTTCGAAAGGGCCACCACCTAGCGAAAATTGATATGGGAGTGGATGGAAACCTTCTCTCTTTGACCCGTTATAAGAATGACGAGATCAGCTACATCGAGTACTTAGATGATCGTGGCTTTATCTCTAGTAGAATTTACTACAATGAGGGAAAACCCTATTTCCAAGAGTATCTGAGTTTTGATGGGCAATGGGTTTTGAGAGAGATGTTGATCGAAGAGAACCACTCCGTCATGGTTAATGAAGCTTTCTTTCATGCCTTCAAAAAAGAAAGCTATGCCAATATGGGAGACGTTGTCGCTGAAAAAATGAAGGAGCAGCTAGCAACCTTGGTTCCAGGACGAGATCAGTTGGTTTTGGCAGCTCATCCAGCAAATTTGGCCTTTTTACAAGATACGGCAAGTAGCGTCAAGAAAGTCTTGTCTTTCTATGGGAATCGTCAGCCCTTGTCTGCTGAAAACTTTGCCCTCTATTTTGATATGATTGATGCCCAACTCTTGATTACAGATAGTGAAAAAACCAAAGAAGCGATTGGGGTCTTTTCTCCTAGCTTGGCTCAGAAGACACACCGGATTACCTCTTTTGACTCCCGCCTTCGTTTGGGATCTAGTCAGGAACGCAAGGAATCAAAGATTTACTTTTATGTCAACGAAGCCGAGCTCCCGAGTAAGAGCCAGCTCAAGAAGGTTCTGGAAGTGTTGGCGCAACATCCATTATTCGAAGTTGTTTTTGCATTTTACAATGGATCACCGGAGCGTGTTAAGGAATTAGAAGGGCAACTCGAGGAATTGATCGCTAGCGAGCAGGACTTGCATCTGGTTCAATCACCAGCCCAAATGGAAGGGCTTGGGGAAAACCAGATTATCGATGAAGAGTCCGTACAAGACGCACCGGATTATCGCTTTGTAGTTAAGAATTTTTCAAATGAAAATGACATTATTCAAGAATTGGAAAAAACCCGCTTGATCGTAGATTTAAGCGAGGAACCCAACCTCTACACGCAGATTGCAGGGATCTCTGCTGGGATTCCTCAGGTCAACCGCGTCCAGACAGAATATGTCGATCATTTGAAAAACGGCTATGTCTTATCAAAGGGAGACAAGGAATTAGAGAAGGCGATTACTCACTTTTTATTGGAATTGAAGCCTTGGAACGAAGCCTTGGTCTACTCGATCGAAAAAATTCAAGAATACACCGGTCAACGCTTGATCGAGAAATGGGAAGGATGGATGAAAGAACGTCATGGATAAAAAATTACAAATACCCCATATTCTCCAAATCGGCTCAAGCAGTTGGCAGGATCAAGTGGAGCTTCCTGCTGGACTAGGCTGGCACTTTTTTCAAGCTACCACTCTTCCATCGCTCAAAGAGTATATGGAAGAAGAGGAAATCTCCAAATTCAAAGCCTTGATTCTGGAAAAGCCAGAAGATTTATTAGCTTTAGGAGAAGACCTGGCTTATTTCCAGCCGTATACCGTTTTTTATGATCAAAGCCATGAACTAGAGGTGCCTTCTGAAGAATTGGCTCACCTATTAAGGCTCAAGCAAGCAAAACCCTGGGATTTCTCAAACAAGCATCAATTTCTCTACGTCTTAGAGCGCTTTTTATACGACAATCAATATGGAGATGCCTTTACGGTTCGTGACCTGCGAGTGAGACCGGATTTTGCGGGCCAGCAAACGGTGCTGGGGCAACATTTTCTTCAGCTAGATGGATCATACGGTGAAGAGTTTACACCGATTGCTCAGTGGGTCTACAACTACGTGTATGATGCTAGTCGTCCCATCAATTTTTGGTTGGAATATGAAAAAGATCCAAGCTGTCAGCTGCAATTGCGGATTCAATTTTACCGCTTTGGTGCTCTGGGAGAGTGGGTCAAAGATGCAGTCTTTTCAGAAGAAGAGATGGCACAACCACTAGAATTGGACGGCGCAGAGCCTTATTACCTAGCCTTTTCGCTGGAAGCAAAAGGAGAGGGGACGCTTACGATCGGAGCCCTACATAAGCGCTTGTCACATGGTCCTTTAGGAGAGATGACCGTAGGAGCTAAGACGCTACGGGACCACAAACGCCAAGAAATTTTTGCTTATTTCCATCCTGGCGATATGAAGCCACCTTTAAACATTTACTTTTCTGGGTATCGTCCGGCCGAAGGATTTGAAGGGTTTGGGATGATGCGTGCGATGGGGAGTCCCTTTATTCTCTTTTCTGACCCAAGACTGGAAGGTGGATCCTTCTATATGGGCTCAGAAGAATTAGAAAATCAAATCACTGCCTTTATTGATCAGCACTTGGACTTGCTCGGCTTTGAGCCAAAAGATATGAATTTCTCTGGCTTGTCCATGGGGACCTTTGGTGCCCTTTACTATGGTGCTCTTTATTCTCCTCATGCGATCTTGGTCGGAAAACCCATTGTCAACCTGGGGGATGTCGCTGCCAACCTGAAATTTAAACGTCCAGATGAGTTTGGAACATCCCTAGACATGATGCAGTTGATCATTGGTCAAGTGTCGCAAGAAGGGATCGGTCAGCTCAATCAACGCTTCTGGGACCGGTTTGACCAGGCAGATTTCAAGGATACGATTTTAGCCCTTGCCTATATGAGGGATGATGACTATGACCAGCAGGCTTATCCAGATATTTTAGAGGCCTTGTATGAATTGCCGGTTCGTATTATCAGTACTAGCCGCGCCGGTCGACACAATGATGCGAGTGGTCCGATCATTGAGTGGTTTGTGACCCAGTACAAAGAAATCATGGAAAGAGACTTTGGAAGAAACCAATGATAAAAATAAAAGAAAATGAAAGCAGACGAATCTACTGGGGCGATACCGTTCTGGCAGATTATCTTTGGGGGTCGACCATTCAAGCGACTGACCAAGGAAGCGTTCAGTTTCAGAACCCCCTCATGCCATCTGGTCAAGTACTGAAAACTTGGCATTCGCAGACAAATTTTGGCGCAACTCGTCAAATTCCTAGTCTGCCCCTGCTCAAAAGAGAGCAAGATTATGAATTGGTTATCACGATGGAAGCGACTCCGGCTCATACCGTTATGGTAGAAATCGTCTTCAAAGATCGCTTTGGAGAGGTCGTTGCCCGTCGAGTAACCGCAGAAGGTCGCTTGCTGTTTACCTATCCAGATCAAGCTTACGCCTATGAAGTACGCTTGCTCAGTGCAGGTTTGCAAGAGTTTACCTTCCACTATTTCACGATTCAACCAATATCGTCTGAGGGAGCAGAAGTTCTCGAATAGACGAACATCACTGCAAAAAAAGAGGATTACATTGGATTACGTTAAATTAAGAAACATCAAAAAAATCTTAAAAGAAGTCAATAGCTGGAAGGATGACATGGCCCGCTTGACGGATCGACAACTACAGGAGAAAACTGTGGAATTTCGGGAACGTCTAGCTAAGGGTGAGACCTTGGATGATCTCTTGCCGGAAGCATTTGCGGTTGCGCGTGAAGCTGATAAACGGGTCTTGGGCATGTTTCCTTATGACGTGCAAGTCATGGGAGGTATTGTCCTCCACCAAGGCAATGTCGCTGAAATGAATACTGGTGAAGGGAAGACCTTGACGGCAACTATGCCGGTTTATCTCAATGCCTTAGAGGGCAAAGGGGTCATGGTTATTACGACCAATACCTATCTGGCAACTCGGGATGCAGAAGAGATGGGACAGGTCTACCGCTTTTTGGGCTTGACTGTTGGAGTTCCCTTGAAACAATCAGAAGACGAAGAATTAGATCCAGAAGTCAAACGGGAGATTTACCGGTCAGATGTCATTTATACGACCAATACCAGTCTAGGCTTTGACTATCTCACAGAGAACTTGACGGCTTCGGCAGATGGCCAGTTTTTGGCAGACTTCAATTACGCCATTGTCGATGAGATTGATTCGGTGCTTCTAGATAGTGCTCAGACTCCCTTGATTATTTCTGGTTCTCCTCGGGTCCAATCCAACCTATATGGGATTATTGATACCCTGATCCAAACCTTCAAAGAGGGGGAAGACTTCAAGTTTGATGAAGAAAAGAAACGGGTTTGGTTGACTCGAAAAGGAGCTCATGCAGCAGAAGCCTTTCTAGCCATTCCCAACCTCTATGATCCCCAATACCGTGACTTGGTCCGCCATATCAGCTTAGCCCTGCAGGCCAATAAAAACTTTATTAAGGATAAGGATTATGTCATCCATCCCAATGTCGAAGGGCAACCGGAGATTGTCTTACTAGACCAGGCGACGGGGCGCTTGATGGAAATGACCCGTTTGCAAGGAGGACTCCACCAGGCGATTGAAGCCAAAGAGGGTCTCAAGCTCACCCAAGAAACACGGGCCATGGCTTCTATTACTTACCAAAACCTCTTTAAGATGTTTCGGAAGTTGGGTGGCATGACTGGGACTGGGAAGGTCGCTGAGGCAGAGTTTCTTGATACCTATGCCATGTCAGTGATCAAGATCCCAACCAATCGCAAGAAGATCCGCAAGGATTTGCCAGATGAAATCTATCAGACCTTGCCAGAGAAAATCGTGGCTTCTCTGGATTATGTGAAGAAGGTCCATGAAAAGGGTAATCCGATTCTGGTCTTTGCCGGATCCGTTGAGATGTCGATTCTTTACTCGAATCTTCTTTTGCGCGAAGGGATTCCTCACAATCTTCTTAATGCCAACAATGCTCCTCGAGAGGCCCAGATCATTAAGGAATCAGGTCGCAAAGGAGCCGTGACGGTTGCGACCTCAATGGCCGGTCGGGGAACCGATATCAAGTTGGGACCAGGAGTCGCTGAGTTAGGTGGCTTGGTGGTTGTTGGGACTGAGCGGATGATGAACCAGCGGATTGACCTTCAAATTCGTGGACGTTCAGGTCGTCAAGGAGATCCCGGTTTGACCAAGTTCTTTGTCTCTTTAGAAGACGATTTGATGAAAAACTGGGGACCAGACTGGATCCAGGATACCTATCAAGACTATGATGTGGATGAGCGGATTGGTTCAGCCAAAGCTCTGACCAAGCGCAAGTATAGAAACTTGGTGGAACGGGCCCAAAATGCTAGTGAAAGTTCTGGTCAGGCCAGTCGTCGGATGACACTAGAATTTGCGGAAAGCATGAATATTCAGCGTGCCATCGTCTACGAAGAGCGCGACCGCTTGATTAAACAAGAAGGACGCTTGGATGATATCGTTGAAAAAGTGCTTCGTTCCGTCTTTTCAAGTGTAGCCCATAAAAAAGAATACAAGGAACCGGTAGCTTTTTATCGCTATATGTTAGACAATGTGAGCTACCAAGTAGATCCGGAAAAGGCCCACCAAACCTTCCGTAGCAAGAAAACCAAAGAGAATTTCTTATGGGAGATTGCTAAAAGCGAGTTGGAAGCTAAGTATGAGATCTTAGGCACCGATGAGGTGATCGCCCAATTCCAGCGCATGGCCATCCTAAAAGCTATCGATGAAAACTGGGTCGAGCAGGTAGACTATCTGCAACAATTGCGCATGGCGCTCTCTGGTCAGTACACCAGTCAGAAAAACCCTTTGGTAGAATTTTTCCAAGAAGCCTACCAATCCTTTGAACGAATGAAAGAGGCGGCCAAAGAACAAATGGTCCGCAATCTCTTACTAAGTCGAGTAGAAATCAATAAAAAAGGGGAAATTGTCTTGCATTTCCCATAAAAGAGGACATTATGACAGTATACAATATCAACCTTGGAATCGGTTGGGCCAGCAGTGGTGTTGAGTATGCCCAGGCCTACCGTGCCCAGTTGTTACGCAATATCCATCAACCAGCCAAGTTTGTTTTTATGGATATGATCTTAGCCGATAATATCCAGCATTTAACAGAAAATATCGGTTTTAAAAATGATGAAATCATCTGGCTCTATAGCCATTTTACAGATATAAAAATTGCGCCAACGACCTATACCATTGATCAGGTCTTAGCAGGTTTTGCCGGAAAACCGACTCGGGAAGAAGTCGACGGCAAGATCAAGCGCTTCTTTTATGAGGACCAGGACAATTTTTTGACCTGCTACCTGCGCGAAGAAAACAGTCCTTATGTCGAACGCTGCGAGTACGTGTCTAGAGGGATTTTGGTGAGAAAGGATTATTTCTCCTATACCCGCTATTGTACCGAGTACTTTATTCCTAAGAACAATCAAGCCAACTTGATTGAGCGCCGCTTTTACAATGAAGACGGGACGGTTGCCTACAGCATGCAGATGGCGGATGGCCGCGAAATCTATCGTTTCCCAGATCGCTATCTAGTTGGTCGCCAAGAATTGATCCGCTACTTCATGCAAACCCTTCAATTGACCAAACAAGATCTGGTGATTTTGGATCGGGAAACCAATATCGGTCAGCCTATCTTTGAAGAAGCGCAAAAAGCCCGCCTGGGTGTGGTCGTCCATGCAGAGCACTTCAGTGCCAATAATGTTGACGATCAGTATATCCTGTGGAACAACTACTACGAGTACCAATTTACCAATGCTGACAAGGTGGACTTCTTTATTGTTGCGACCGACCGTCAAAAAGAAATCTTAGCCGAGCAGTTTGCCAAATACACCAACCATCAGCCAGCCATCTATACCATTCCAGTTGGGAGTCTTGCAAACTTGCCACAAAATGAAAATCGCACCCCATTTTCTATGATTACCGCCTCTCGTTTAGCGACAGAAAAACATATTGACTGGTTGGTGCGAGCAGTGGTTCGTGCCAAAAAAGAATTGCCAGAACTGTCTTTTGACATCTATGGAAAAGGTGGAGAAGAAGGCAAGTTGCGTTCTCTGATTGATGAATTGGGAGCAGCAGACTATATCCACCTCAAAGGGCATGCCAATCTAGAGGAGATTTATAAGAACTATGAGGTTTACCTGTCAGCATCGACCAGTGAAGGTTTTGGGTTGACCTTGATGGAGGCGATTGGTTCTGGACTTCCGATTATCGGTTTTGATGTTCCTTATGGCAACCAGACCTTTGTCACAGAAGGCAAAAATGGCTATCTCATTCCGCCTTCAGCAGACCAAGTGGTTGACCAGATCGCTGCTGCCTTTGCGGAAAAAATGATCCAGCTATACAAAAAAGATGATCTAGCCAGCATGCGTCAAGCATCTTATGCGCGTGCAGAAGACTTTTTGACCAGCCGAGTAGAAGAAGCTTGGGCACAATTGATAGAAGAGGTGACACATGCTGAACGTATTTGATAGTTATTCTCGTGAAAGCCAAGACCTGCTCCACTCCATGAAAGAGTCTGGCTTTGACCACCCGACCGTTGTTTTGGAGCCAAATGGTTTCTTACCAGACGGTGTCGAGTCTCCCTTTATCTATTTCTTAGGACAAGCAAAAGGGGAGAAGCGGGGACGCTACTTTAATGAAGTTCCAGTGCCTGATTTCTGGGAAGTTTCTGGGGATAACAGTTCGGGGAAAGTGACCTACTATGGTCAGGAAAAAGCTCGAATTGTGTACCATGCTGCTTCTTATAAACGCATCGTCGAGCGCATAGAGTGGCTGGATGATAAGGGGCAAGTAGTCATGATTGAGCACTATGACCAATACGGTCGTAAGATAGCTGTAACGACTTGTGGTGATCAAGGTCAGCATTTGGTGACCACTTATTTTGAAGGGGATATCGAGCGCTTGACAGAGAATCACCAAACAGGGGATTTGATCTTGACCTTGGACCATCAACCTATGCGGATTTTCAAGAATCGCTTAGATTACTTTGTCTTTTATCTAGAGTATCGTGGTTTTGATCTAGATGGTTTGGTCTACAATACGCTGGCTACCTCCTTTAGCATTAGTCTCCAACTGGGCAATAAAGGCATCAAAGGGCACGACGTCTTGGTGTGGCAAGAGCCTCTTCACGACAGCCTTCCGGGCAACATGCAGTTGATTCTAAAGAGCCCAGGAATCCGGACTAAGAAGATCTTGATTCCTCAAAACGAGACTTATCATCGTGCTTTGCAGTTGACCTCGCAAGACCAGCATAGCTATTTTGGTCCCCTTGGCTACCTGTATGATTTCAAGGTGAAAGACGATATCCGTAAAGACGCCTTTGTCTTGACCAATTCGGATCAGATCGAAGCCTTGACCTATCTAGTAGAGAACTTGCCAAATGTGACCTTCCGTGTAGCAGCTTTGACGGAGATGTCTGCGAGCCTCTTGTCTATGGTCCGCTACCCAAATGTGGTCTTGTACCAAAATATCAGCCAAGAGCGGATCAAAGAGTTGCTTAAGGTCTCTAGTATTTATCTGGATATCAACCACTATGCAGAGGTGCAAGGCATTGTCCGCAAGGCCTTTGAACACCAGCAAGTCATCCTTGCCTTTAGCCATACCCTGCATGACCGCCACTTCCTCGCACAAGCCAATATCTTTGACCAAGGAAAAGAAGCGGATATGGTGGCCCGTATCCAGGAAATCTACCAATCTGTAGATAGCTACAGAGAAGCAGTCGCGCAACAAATTGCCCAATCAAGTAGTGTCGAGCCAGCTGTTTTCACAGCTCGCTTACAAGAAGGGATCGGTGGACAAGGTGAGTGATCGTAAGAAAGATTTATTTTACAAAGAAGTAGAAGGACGGATGGAGTCTCTCAAACGCCGTCCTTCCGAAAAAGAAAAGACGACGCGTTCCGAAAAGATCAATGTTACCTTTAATGTGATCATTGGTTTGGTGATTCTGCTGGGAGTTATTTTTACCCTCTTGAGAGTGTTAGGAGGATCCTAAGATGGAAATGGTATTTGCAATCCTCATCTCGATTTTATCTCTAGCTCTGGTGGTTCTCATTACCCTGCAACCTCGCCAACAACAATCGCTCTCAACAGATGCAACCAGTAACTTAGGGAAGCCAAGTTATTGGCGCTCCCACCGCGGGCTCAAGCTAGCAACCCTTGCCGTTAGTATCGTCTTTCTCTTATCCTTGTTTCTTTATATGATGGTCGTACAGGCCTAGTGTCTAATAGAATGTAATCCACCTGTTTATTACATAATGCAACCTAAATGATACTTAAGAAATTAAATAAATATCAACTATTAGGCTCACTTAGACATCTATTGAAACTTTCCGCCGTGAGATAAGTGCTAGAAACATTCTTGTTTCTAGCACTCGGGAGTTTTGGAACCTTAGGTCCAAAACTAAGTCATGGAACTTCCTCGAAGTTCGCTGACGTCCGTACTCACCTAAGGAAAGTTTCTAAGGTGACTCTATCTATAATTTGAAAGAAGTTGGAGAATACCAACTTCTTTTTTTATCATGCTTCCTTCTCTTTTATGGTATACTGAAAGCGATAAAATAATTGGAGCTTCCGATGAAAAAGATCCCCTTAGTATTTTCAGGCTGTCTGTTAGGACTAGTTGGCGCTGGAAACCTTCTTGCAGACTCTCTACCCATTCTTGCCCATGCCTTTAGTTTGACAGGTTTGTTCTTCTGGTTTTTCTTTTTAGTCTATCATGCGATTCGCTGGCAAGAAACCAAGATAGAACTCCAACAGCCAGCTCTGTTATCTGGGATGGCGACCTTTCCCATGGCAGGGATGATTCTATCCACCTATCTTTTTCGCCTCTTTCCCGCCTTTGGAGGTCTATCTCAGTTGGTTTGGTGGTCAGCCTTTCTCTTGGATCTTTGCTTGATTCTTTATTTTACCAAGACCCATGTCATGGTGCGTCCAAGAGCCAATGCCACTCCGAGTTGGACCGTTCTCTATGTGGGCATTGCAGTAGCAGCCTTGACCTACCCTGTTGTAGGAATCAGAGAGATTGCTTATCTCGCTTTAGTGATTGGTTTTGGTTTGACCTTTCTTCTCTACCCAGTCATTTATTTTGATGGGAAAAAGCAGCCCTTACCCAATCATCTGCTAGGGCAAGAAGGCATCTATTGTGCTCCATTTTCCCTTCTTTTAGCAGCCCTGGTTCGTGTGGGTGGAGCAAGCCTTCCTACCTGGTTCTTACTGATCATGGTGATGGCCTCGCAAGGGTTTTATTTCTTTGTTTTGACGCGCCTGCCAAAAATGATCAAAGAAGGTTTTCAACCCGCTTTTTCAGCTCTTACCTTTCCAACGGTCATCACAGCGACCTCTTTAAAAATGGCCCAAGGCTTGTTGCAACTGCCCTTCTTGACAGTTCTTGTATGGATGGAAACTCTTCTTTGTCTCTTGATTCTAGTCGCTGTCTTAGGAGGTTATGTAGCTTATCTTAAAGAGTAGAAAGGCATCCTTTTTCATTGAAACCTTGTCACGATTATGGTAAGATGCACTATACGATTTGTCATACTCTATAAGAAAGGTCTCTATGAAATTCATCAAAGGAAAGCTCTCACTGCTTTATCCCCTCTTTCTGCTCTTGTTTTATTTTTATATCCGGCCTCAGTTTCGCCCCTTGGCCCAGTATGTCTCTACTAGTCTAGCAAGCGCAAATAGCTATTATTGGACCTTATTTGGCCTAGAAGGGCTCTATGCAACCTTTGCAGGATTTTTGGTCTATCGTTTTTCTAAAAAAGCGCAGTTTAAGCTGGGGAAAAACCCTCTTCAATCTCTGATGGAAGCCATTTTTGCAGCCTGTTTGGTTTACTGGTTGGACTACTTCATCAGTGGTTTTGTCCAAGGACGAGCAGCCGTTTTGAGTCTCTTTCCACGGAAAATTAGCCCCACAGGAGTGCTTATACTGGTGATCGCAATGGTCGTCATCCGGCCAGTGACAGAAGAGCTGATCTTTCGTGGAGCCTTGGTGAATGCCTACTTCAAAGGCTGGAAACTCTATGCTGAGATTTGGCTTCCAGCCCTCATCTACAGTGGCTTGCATTTTCTCCACAATCCCTTTTCGCTAGGAGCTTCTATCATCTATCTCCTGCCGAGTGTGATTTTTGGGATCCTGTATTATCGGAGTAAGACGCTCCTTGCTCCTATTTTGGCTCATATCTTGCTCAATCTCTACTACACCTTACCTTTACTTTTATCTGTATTTAAGTAGCAACCGATTTCCTGAGTGAGATTGGTTTTTTTTGAAAATATGGTATAATAGAATAAATTTAAAAGAGGGAGTTGAGGTTTGAAAAAAAGCTACCGCGTCAAACGTGACAAAGATTTTAATGCTATTTTTAAAAGTGGTCAAAATGTTGCCAATCGGAAATTCGTTGTTTACCGCTTGCGCAAAGACCAACCGCATTTTCGAGTCGGCCTGTCTGTTAGTAAGAAACTGGGAAATGCTGTGACCAGAAATCGCATCAAACGTTTGATTCGCCATGTTTTGATCAAACACCAAGCCTTCCTTACGACCGATGATTTTGTTGTCATTGCTCGTAAAGGAGTGGAGGAGCTCGACTTTCATCAAGTAGAGAAAAATCTTGTACATGTCTTAAAATTAGCGCATGTCTACCAAGAAAGGGAATAATGTGAAAAAGAAACTGAAGTTAACTGGATTATTAGGAGCGGCCTTATTGGTCTTGACAGCTTGTGGAACCTCTCAAGTGACAGCTCAGTCGACAGGTGGTTGGGAACGCTTCGTCTACTTCTTTGCAGAAGCCATCCGCTTCTTGTCCTTTGGCGGAAGTATCGGTGTAGGGATTATCGTCTTTACCATTGTCATACGGACGGTCCTCTTGCCCCTCTTCCAATATCAAATGAATTCAACCCGCAAAATGCAGGAAATTCAACCCCTCCTCAAGGAATTGCAAGCTAAGTATCCTGGGAAGGATCTTGATAGCCGGACCAAGCTTTCCGAAGAGATGCGGGCCCTTTACAAGGAAAAAGGCGTCAAAACATCTTCAGCCTTCCTTCCTCTCTTGATCCAGATGCCGGTCTTGATGGCCTTGTTCCAAGCGCTGAGCCGTGTCGAATTCCTTAAAGTCGGTCATTTCCTCTGGTTGGACCTTGGCGCGATTGACCCGACTTATATCTTGCCGGTTCTTGCAGCACTCTTCACATTTTTCAGCAGTTGGTTGACCAATAAAGCCATGCCAGAGCGTAATGGTAGTGCGACAACCATGATGTATGTGATGCCTGTGATGATCTTCTTCTTTGCCTTGTTCTCAGCCAGCGGGGTCGCACTATACTGGGTGACGTCCAATGCTTACCAAGTCGGGCAAACCTATCTCTTGAACAACCCCTTCAAGATTATTGCAGAGCGTGAAGCAAAAGAACAAGCTTCGCGCGACATGGAAAAACAAAAACGCCGTGCCCTAAACAAAGCACAGAAAAAGAAAAAATAAGAAAGAGGTGGACATATGGTCCTATATACTGGAGCAACTGTTGAAGAAGCGATTCAAAAAGGTCTGAACGATTTAGATATTCCTCGTATGAAGGCACATATTACGGTTGTAGCGCGTGAAAAGAAAGGTTTTCTTGGCTTGTTTGGGAAAAAACCAGCCCAAGTAGAGATTGAACCCATTGCAGAAACAACTGTTGTGAAAGCCAATCAAAAAGCTGTCAAAGGTGTCCCAGATGAGATCAATGCACAAAACGAACCGGTTAAGACAGTGAGCGAAGCAACGGTCGATCTCGGACGCGTCGTTGCAGCGATCAAAAAGGTCGAAGAAGAAGGAGAAGTTGTCTCTGAAGAAATCAAGACCGAAATCCTGAAACATGACAAAGAAGCAGATACCGTTCTTGAAGAAAAAGGGCATGAACATATCCTTGAAAAAGTCAAAGAACCAGCGGCAAAAGAATCAAGCGAGTCTGATTTCTCAAACCTAGGTATCGAGGTAGAGGAAAACTACAACATCGAAGAAGTCGTAGCTGATGTGACAGCCTATGTTCAAACAGTGGTCGATGAAATGGATGTGGATGCGACCATCTCAAGCAGTCACAACCGCCGTACGGTCAATATGCAAATTGATACCAATGAGCCAGGACGTGTCATTGGTTATCACGGAAAAGTCTTGAAGGCTCTTCAACTTTTGGCGCAAAATTACCTCTATAACCGCTACTCAAAGAATTTTTACATTACCATTAATGTGAATGACTATGTAGAACACCGGGCAGAAGTTCTTCAAAGCTATGCTCAGAAGTTGGCAACGCGTGCTCTCGAAGATGGGCAAGCCCAACAGACAGATCCGATGTCAAACAGTGAACGCAAAATCATTCACCGTATCGTCTCTAAGATGGAAGGAGTCACTAGCTACTCTGAAGGGGAAGAACCAAACCGTTACGTGGTGGTAGACATCGAAGGATAATCTAGTTATTATTTTCCATAAGGGAGAGACGGGATTGAGCCGATCTCTCCTTTTTTAGGTTTAGAAAGGAAGCAGATGGCATTTGCAGCGATTCGAGATTTTTTAAAGCTTCAAGGAATTCACTACCAGGCCCCAGCAAAGGCTGGGGTGCTAGCATCGGAGATGGAGCAGTATCGTGCCCTAGCTCAAGCGGCTCGTAAGGAATTCACCGATTTGGTCTCGGCCTTTCAGCAGCGTCACCCTTACTTGGAGCAGGACCGGACTAGCCAATGGATGAACCAGGCCCAGGTCTTGCGGCCTCATTTTTGGGCCTATCTAAAAGGAGAAGGGACGATGGCAGAGCCCATGTTTGCCTTGAGACTTTATGGAGATGCAGCCGATTTTGGTGTTTCCTTAGAGGTGAGTTTTATCGAGCGAAAAAAAGATGAAGAGAGCCTTCAAAAGCAACACAAGGTTCTCACCCTTCCTATCTCTCAGCCAGTTTATTATTTCGCCCAGAAAAATGGGGAGAGTCAAAGGGTAGAAGGAACAGAAAAGAATCGCCATGATCTGTTGCAAGCAGTAGCAGAAGGGGTGGTTCGTAAGGTCCTCGTCAAATACGATGTTTCTCTAGTCGAGGAAGATTCTCTTGAGGATATCCTGGGTCAGTTGCAAAAGGCGCTGGTGGCTCTGGAACCCTATTACTTGGCAACCCGTCAGGTGTAGAAAGGTGTTCTCCGACCTGTATTTGCAACAATTTTGCCATAGCTATTGACAAATAGAGTCGAATCCGATAGAATAGTAAAGTATGTTTAGTAACTGATCACAACTAGCCGGCTAAACGAATACAAAATCTATGAGGAGGTATTCATCGTGAAACGTACTTATCAACCAAGTAAACTTCGTCGTGCGCGCAAACATGGTTTCCGTCACCGTATGGCAACTAAAAATGGTCGTCGCGTATTGGCAGCTCGTCGTCGTAAAGGACGCAAAGTTTTGGCTGCCTAATTCAGATAAAAACCTAAAAACCAGTAGAAACTCGAGACTACTGGTTTTTGTTTTGTCCGAAAGTGAATTTAGAGGCGCTTTCTGCTATAATAGAAAGAAGAAAAACTCGGAAGAAAAGGAAGATCATGCAGATTTTTGATACCCACACCCATCTCAATGTGGAAGAATTCGCAGGAAAAGAACAAGAAGAGCTCGACTTGGCCAAGGAAATGGGTGTTGTAGCCCACAATATCGTTGGTTTTGACAAACCGACGATTGAGCGTGCCATGGAGTTGGCAGACCAGCATCCAGAACTCTATCTCACGCTTGGTTGGCACCCCACTGAGGCGGGAGATTATACTCCTGAAGTGGAGGCCTATTTACTTGAACAGCTAAAACATCCTAAAGTTGTCGCACTCGGAGAAATCGGTCTGGATTACCACTGGATGACGTCACCAAAAGATGTCCAAGAAAAGGTTTTTCGTCGTCAGATTCAATTGTCTAAGGACTTGGACTTGCCTTTCGTGGTGCATACGCGTGATGCTCTCGAAGACACTTATGCCATTATCAAGAGTGAAGGAGTGGGGCCTCGCGGTGGGATCATGCATTCTTTCTCAGGAAGTTTAGAAGAAGCGAAACGCTTTATGGATCTGGGAATGATGATCTCTTTTTCTGGAGTGGTGACGTTTAAGAAAGCCACAGATGTCCAAGAAGCAGCAGCTGGCCTGCCGCTCGATAAGATCTTGGTTGAAACAGATGCACCCTATCTGGCGCCAGTTCCCAAACGTGGTCGGGAAAATAAAACAGCCTACACTCGTTATGTAGTAGACTTCATTGCAGAACTACGTGGCTTAACAACAGAAGAAGTGGCTCAGGCAACCTATGACAATGCAAGAAAGGTATTTGGCCTTGACTGAGAAAAGAAAAATACCAGAAGTGATTGTCGTGGAGGGCAAGGACGACACAGCCAATCTCCGTCGTTTTTATGAGGTGGATACCTATGAAACACGAGGGTCTGCGATTGACCAAGATGACTTGGAACGAATTGCTACCTTGCAAGAATTGCGTGGGGTCATTGTTTTAACCGATCCAGACTATAATGGCGAGCGGATTCGCAAAATCATCATGCAAGAGGTGCCCCAGGCCAAACATGCCTTTTTAAATCGTGGTGAAGCAGTCCCCAAATCCAAGACCAAGGGGCGTTCCTTGGGAGTGGAGCATGCTAGCTTTGAAGACTTAGAAAAGGCCCTGGCTGGACTCGTGGGCTCCTATGAAGATGAGACGTTCTTTGATATTACCAAGTCAGACTTGATGCGTCTTGGGCTGTTGATGGGAAGCGATAGTCGCAAACGACGGGAATACTTAGGAGAAGCCTTGCGCATTGGTTACTGCAATGGCAAACAACTGATCAAACGCTTGGAGTTGTTTGGAATCAGCTTGGCTGAGGTTGAGGATGCTATGGCAGGCTATTCAGATGCCAAGGACTAGCTAGAGGAGCTACCTCTAGTGTGTATGAAATAGAAAAGAGAAAACATGAGAATTGCAGATTATAGCGTGACCAAGGCAGTGCTGGAGCGTCACGGTTTTACCTTTAAAAAATCTTTCGGACAGAACTTCTTGACCGATACCAATATCCTTCAAAAAATTGTGGACACTGCTGAGATTGATAAGCAGGTCAATGTTATCGAAATCGGTCCCGGAATTGGAGCTTTGACTGAGTTTTTGGCAGAAAATGCCGCAGAAGTCATGGCCTTTGAGATTGATGACCGTTTGGTTCCTATCTTAGCGGATACCTTGCGTGATTTTGACAATGTCACGGTTGTCAACCAAGACATCCTCAAGGTAGACCTCAACCAGTACATCGCAGAGTTTAAAAATCCAGAGCTTCCGATCAAGGTAGTGGCCAACCTTCCTTACTACATCACGACTCCCATCCTCATGCACTTGATCGAGTCTAAAATTCCTTTCCAAGAATTTGTGGTCATGATGCAAAAAGAGGTAGCAGATCGCATCTCAGCTGAGCCCAACACCAAGGCTTACGGGTCTTTGTCCATTGCAGTCCAATACTATATGACGGCTAAGGTGGCCTTTATCGTGCCCCGCACCGTCTTTGTGCCAGCGCCAAATGTCGACTCGGCCATCCTCAAGATGGTGCGTCGCGAAGAACCGGCAGTGGCCGTCAAGGATGAAGATTTCTTCTTCTCTGTCAGCAAGGCTAGCTTTGTCCACCGCCGCAAAACGCTTTGGAACAACTTGACCAGTCGCTTTGGCAAGACCGAAGAAATCAAAGCCAAACTAGAAGTAGGGATCGAAGCTGCAGGCCTGCAACCATCTGTGCGAGGAGAAGCTCTTAGTTTAGAAGACTTCGCCCGCTTAGCAGATGGCCTTCTAGAAGCAGGAATAAAATAACAGAAAAGCCATAGGTTATTACCTATGGCTTATTTGCATCGTAAGGAAAGGACGGGATTTGAACCCGCGCGTGAAGAAAATCCACTTGCCGGATTTCGAGTCCGGTGCCGTACCGAGCTGGGCCACCTTTCCAAGATGCGGAGAAAGGGATTTGAACCCTCACGCCCGAAGGGGCACATGCGCCTGAAGCATGCGTGTCTGCCGTTCCACCACCTCCGCATAGTTCTATTATACACTTTTTAGGGAAAATGCCAAGGAAAAAAAGGAACAGGGAGCCTACAGATGGCTCCTGTTCCTTTTATCCATAGATCATTTCAATGCCGCAGGATATAGGCTCTCTTGCTCCTTGGAGGTATCTTTGAGGATAAAGATGGCCCATAAAAGAGCTAAGATGCAGACCACTAATCCCGGGATGCCCCCTTCAGGACCGAATTCACCACCAGTGATTAAGGTGTGATTTGAAGTTGTGAAGTACATCAAGGATGATTCGCTGTCAAAGCCGCTGACATGAAAACCATAGACATTTCCCATCAGGAAATTCCAGGCAAAGTGGAAGCCACAAGGTCCCCAAATATTCCCGCGTTTCAGGGCATAGACTGCTGTAAAGACTCCAAAGAAGAAGAGATGAACAGTAGAGAACCAAGAAGCACCGTTGTTATTCATATGGAAGTAGGAGAACATAGTAGCTGAGATCAGGATAGCTAGAAGGGCATTGGTATGGTAGGAGATAGTTGGAATCAACCAACCACGGATATAAATTTCTTCTGCCGCAGTTTGGAAAATATAGCCGATCAAGACCAAAATCCAAGACACAAGAAATGGCATACTAAATTGAATGCGATGGAATGTGGCATTCCCTGTGACTAAAAAGACGATCAAGACTGTTGTGATCATGATGCCTCCCACAAGGCAACCTTTGGCGAATTCAGAAAGCCCATTTCCTTTGGAAAATCCCATGGTTCGAATAGGTCGCTTTTCAATCAAGCGAACCCAAAGGAAGAAGGCGATGATGGTATAGAGGAAGGACCAGAGGTCAAGGATGTTCCACCAGTCTGGGATCCAGTGTTGTTTATTGAGAAAAAAGCTAGTCGATGCCGTGCTAACAGGGGACATGTACTCTGTGATGTAATACAGAATAAACGGAGCCAAAAACCAGGGTGTCAGAAATTTTCCCTTTTTGATATTGGCAATCAAGGGATTCTCTTTAGAAAGAAAAGAAAGACTCATAAAGAACCTCCATCTAAAAACGTAGAACAAAGAAACAGCTTTCTTTGTACAGCAAGTAATCATTGAAACAAGGCGCTTCTTGATGTCACTTCCTTTCTGCGTTCTTGTTTCGAGCTTCCCACAAGCAACTTATTTATGAATGTTTTCACATTTATTATACCTAAATTAGGAAGCGGTTACAATGCCCCTATCTTTATTATCCCTAAAAATTTTACTGAAACTAGTTCCAGATTTTTCTTATTGAGCAATCCAGCCTTATTTCTCATTTTTTGGTATAATAGATAGTATTAATCTCAAAGGAGTGCGATTTGCAAGGAACAATCGTCAAGGCCTTGGCTGGCTTTTACTACGTGGAGTCAGACGGTCACATTTACCAGACACGGGCTCGTGGAAATTTTAGAAAAAAAGGACAGACTCCTTATGTGGGGGATCAGGTGGAGTTCTCTGCTGAAGAGAATTCAGAAGGCTACATTTTGAGCATTGCTCCTCGAAAAAATAGCCTCGTGCGCCCTCCTATTGTCAATATTGATCAGGCAGTAGTCATCATGTCAGCTAAGGAGCCGGATTTCAACGCCAATCTTTTAGACCGTTTTCTGGTTCTTTTGGAGCATAAGGGGATTCATCCCATTGTCTATATTTCAAAACTGGACTTGTTAGAAGATATGGAAGACATCCACTACTACCAAGGAATCTATCAGGCTATTGGCTATGATTTTGTCTTGTCGATTGAGGAACTCTTGCCCCTTTTGACCAATCAAACCACGGTCTTTATGGGACAGACCGGTGTAGGAAAATCGACCTTGCTCAATAAAATTGCTCCGGATCTGGAGCTTGAAACGGGTGAGATTTCAGATAGTCTGGGGCGCGGTCGACACACGACCCGAGCTGTCAGCTTTTACCATTTAAATGGAGGAAAGATCGCAGATACGCCAGGCTTCTCCTCCCTCGATTATGAAGTGACAACCAGTGAAGACTTAAATCAAGCTTTTCCGGAGATCGCCGATGTGAGCCACTCTTGTAAATTTCGTACCTGTACCCACACGCATGAGCCAGCTTGTGCGGTGAAACCAGCCGTTGAAAGAGAGAAAATTGCACCTTTCCGTTATGAGAATTACTTGCAATTTCTAAGTGAGATTGAAAACCGTCGCGAAACCTATAAAAAAGTTTCGAAAAAAATGCCAAAATAGGAGACACTACAACGATGAAAACAATGAAAATTGCACCCTCAATTTTGAGTGCAGATTATGCCAATTTTGAAAGTGAATTGAAACGCTTAGAAGCAGCAGGAGCTGACTATGCCCATATCGATGTCATGGATGGCCATTTTGTGCCCAATATCAGCTTTGGAGCTGGTGTCGTAGAGAGCATGCGTCCACATAGCAAGTTAGTTTTTGATTGCCACTTGATGGTCACCAATCCTGAACACCATATCGAAGAATTTGCCCGTGCAGGAGCTGATATCATCAGCATCCATGTGGAAGCTACTCCCCATATTCACGGAGCTCTTCAAAAAATTCGTCAAGCGGGTGTGAAGGCTAGTGTCGTGATCAACCCAGGGACTCCTGTAGACAGTATCAAACATGTCTTGAACTTGGTGGATCAAGTCTTGGTTATGACCGTTAATCCAGGATTCGGTGGCCAAGCCTTCTTGCCTGAAACAATGGACAAGGTGCGCGAATTAGCCGCTCTTCGTGAAGAAAAAGGCTTAGACTTTGATATCGAAGTGGATGGTGGAATTGATGACCAAAGTATTTCGCAAGCCAAAGAAGCCGGGGCCAATGTCTTTGTAGCAGGCTCTTATGTCTTTAATGGAGATGTTAATGAGCGCGTTCAAACGCTCCGAGATGCTGTAAATGGATAACATTGCAATACTGGCAGGAGGTGACAGCACGCTCTTGCCAAAAGATCATGACGTTTATGTAGGCGTTGATGGTGGCTGTTTGAAGTTACTGGAAAAAGGTCTGCCTTTAGATATAGCTGTGGGGGATTTCGATTCCGTCTCTGAGACCGATTTGAATAAGATCCGTACCCAAGCCAAGCAGGTTGTTCAGTCCGTTCCTGAAAAGAATGATACGGATTTGGAATTGACCTTGAAAGCGGTCTTTGAGGCCTATCCAGAGGCTGCTGTCACTGTTTACGGTGCTTTTGGTGGTCGCTTGGATCACTTTTTGTCCAATATCTTTTTGCCGACCGATCCAGACCTAGCTCCCTACATGGACCAGATCCAATTAGTCGATGGTCAAAATCGCTTGATCTACAGACCAGCTGGTTGCCATGAGATTCAGCCAGATCCAGCCATGTCCTATGTTGGTTTTATGCCTGTCGGACAAGGTCATCTAGAGATCACAGGGGCCAAGTATCCGCTCCATCAGGAGAATTATTTTTTGAAGGCCATGTATGGCTCCAATGAATTTTTGGATCAACCGATTCAAGTGAGTCTTGACCGTGGCTATCTTGTCATTGTTTATAGTAAAGACAGAGGTTAATATGAATATCATTCTGCTTCTGATTGGCCTGCTCAATCTGGGCCTCCTCATCTATTTCTTGCAACGGTCAGATGATACAAGACCGGCTTTACGAGAGATGCTGGAAGACCATGAGGATCATTTGACAGACCAGTTGGACTATCGTTTTGAAAAAGAAAGACAAGCAAGCCAGATTGCCAATCAGCAGTTAGAGATCGCCCTGACAGATCGCTTAACCGAGATGCGAGTGGAGATCCACCAGCAGACGACGGCTCTGCGCGCTGAGATGAATGAGCACTTTACTAAAAATCGGGACAAAACAGATGAGCGCATGCGCCAGATCCAAGAGTCCAATGAAGTGCGGCTAGAACAGATGCGCCAAACGGTAGAAGAAAAATTGGAAAAAACCTTGCAGCACCGCTTGCAGACCTCCTTTGAGACGGTTTCAAAACAATTGGAGTCGGTCAACAAAGGGCTGGGAGAAATGCAGACGGTGGCGCGGGATGTCGGAACCCTTAATAAAGTTCTCTCCAATACCAAGACGCGTGGGATTATGGGCGAATTGCAACTGGGCCAAATTATTGAAGATATCTTGACCCCAGCCCAGTATGAGCGGGAGTTTGTCACCGTTCCCCAATCCAGTGAGCGCGTGGAGTATGCCATTAAGCTTCCAGGGCAAGGAGAGGAGCCAGTCTATCTGCCAATTGACTCTAAATTCCCACTGGAAGACTACTATCGTCTGGAAGAAGCTTATGAATCAGGAGAGAAAGAGGAGATCGAGCGTTACCGCAAGGCCCTTCTTGCTAGTATCAAGCGTTTTGCTAAGGATATCCAACAAAAATACCTCTTTCCACCAGCGACAACGAATTTCGGAATTCTCTTTTTGCCAACCGAAGGCCTCTATTCCGAAGTGGTTCGCAATCCAGAATTCTTCGATGGCTTGCGTCGGGACGAACAAATTTTGGTGGCTGGTCCAAGCACCCTATCAGCCCTCTTGAACTCCTTGTCTGTTGGCTTTAAAACGCTCAACATCCAAAAGAGTGCAGATGACATTAGCAAGGTGTTGGGATCGGTCAAATCAGAATTCCATAAGTTTGGAGGGATTCTGGCCAAGACTCAGCGCCATTTAAAGAATGCTTCCAATAATATTGATGATTTGCTAACCAGACGGACCAGTGCCATCGAGCGGACACTCCGCCAAATCGAAAGCGATGAGGACCTGCTGGGACTAGATGTATATATAGAAGATGGAGAAGATGATGGTCAAAATTAACCAAATGAAAAAAGATGAATTGTTCGAAGGATTCTATTTGATCAAGTCAGCAGAAGTGCGTCAAACGCGGGCCGGGAAAAACTACCTCGCCTTTGTCTTCCAGGATGAGACCGGTACGATCGAAGGCAAATTATGGGATGCCCAACCTCACAATGTAGAGAGTTTTATGGCTGGGCGCGTGGTCCATATGTCTGGACGTCGAGAAGTTTACAATAATACTCCGCAAGTCAACCAATTGAACATGCGTTTACCTCAAGCAGGTGAGCCCAACAATCCAGCAGACTTCAAGGAAAAACCACCAGTAGATCCCAAGGAATTGCATGAATATTTGTCAAACATGATTTTCAAAATTGAAAATCCAGTCTGGCAACGGATTGTCCGGGCCCTCTATGGGAAATATGAGAAAGAGTTTTATAGTTATCCAGCTGCTAAGACCAACCACCATGCCTTTGAAGCAGGCCTTGCTTATCATACGGCAACCATGGTCCGCTTGGCAGATAGTATCGGCGATATCTATCCTCAGTTGAATAAGAGCTTGCTTTTTGCAGGGATTATGTTACACGATTTGGCCAAAGTGATCGAGTTGACGGGACCTGAAAATACAGAATACACTGTTCGGGGCAACCTCATCGGCCACATTGCACTCATCGATGAAGAAATCACCAAGGTCTTGCAAGACTTGAAGATTGATGATCAAAAAGAAGAAGTCATCGTCCTTCGCCATGTGATCTTGAGTCACCATGGTTTGCTCGAATACGGTAGTCCTGTTCGTCCAAAGATCATGGAAGCAGAGATTATTCATATGATCGATAATTTGGATGCAGAAATGATGATGATGACAACAGCACTTGGCTTAATTGGTCCTGGCGAGATGACCAATAAAATCTTTGCTATGGAAAATCGTTCCTTCTATAAACCGAATCTCGACTAGTAAAAACAGAGATAAATACGGGAATGATTCTGCCAAAAATAAAATAATCAGGAAAAAACGGCCTTCTGTAAATCAGAATGTTCGTTTTTTTCGCTTCTTATGGTATAATGATAGAAAAAACTACATGGTGAGAAAATGAAATTAAGAAGAAGTGAACGGATGGTCGTGATTTCTAATTACTTGATCAACCATCCCTATGAATTGACTAGCCTCAATACGTTTGCGGAAAAGTATGAGTCTGCCAAGTCTTCCATCTCAGAAGATATCGTGATCATTAAGCGGGCGTTTGAAGAGATGGAAATCGGAAATATTGAGACCATTACAGGAGCTGGTGGAGGTGTTATCTTTACACCGTCTATCTCAGATCAAGAATCCAAAGAAATCGTCGAGGATCTTTGCAAGCAGCTGTCTGAAAGTGATCGTATCCTTCCTGGTGGCTACATTTACCTGTCTGATCTGTTGAGCAATCCAAAGATTTTGAATCGCATCGGCCGCATCATTGCCAAAGCCTTCCGAGATAAGAAGATTGATGCTGTCATGACCGTAGCGACCAAGGGAGTTCCTCTAGCCAATGCAGTAGCCAATGTCTTGAATGTTCCTTTTGTTATTGTCCGTCGTGATTTGAAAATCACAGAAGGGTCAACCGTTAGTGTCAACTATGTTTCAGGCTCAAGTGGGGATCGTATTGAGAAAATGTTCCTTTCAAAACGGAGCCTAAAAGCAGGAAGCCGGGTCTTGATTGTCGATGACTTCCTTAAAGGTGGCGGAACGATTAATGGAATGGTCAGTCTCTTGGCTGAATTCGATTCTGAATTAGCAGGAGTAGCTGTCTTTGCGGATAATGCTGCAACTGACCGGGAATTCTTTGAACACAAATCCTTATTGCGCGTGACCAACATCGATGTAAAAGAAAATAAATTGAGCGTCGAAGTTGGAAACATCTTTGATTAAGAGCAGCAAAGGAGGATCAAAAAGTGAAAAGAATTTTAGATCGATTTGATAATAGTCCTTTGTGGATTCGCTTGGTGACAGTTCTGTCTCTATCCTTTATTTTGGTAGCTGGTTTGTATACCGTTAAAAAGAATACGGCTGCCCAGGTAACGACAGAAATTCAACCTGCTAAAAAAACAGGTTCCCTTCCAGTGAAAAAGGAAACAAAGGAAGAAAAAGAAAAGAAGGAAGAAAAGAAAAATACAGAAGCTGCTGAAAAAGCAGTCGTTCAAATGGAAACAACGCCAAGTCAAGATTCTGTGAACGCTGCCCAAGCTGCTGTGAAGAAAGTCAAAGATGCGACTCAAAAGCAATCGCTTGAGGCCCGTATCCAATACATCGCTAACTATTATGGACTGACCTATGAGAGCGACACAGCGGCAACACAGCAGACTCAAACAGACGCTAATGCCAACGCAAATGCTAATGCCAATGCCGGAGTAGCTGGAGCCAATGCGACAGTTCAACCACAACAGCAACAACAGTATGCTCCGGCTGCAAATGCAGGGGCAGAAGAACCTGCTGAAGCTGGTCAATAATGAACTTTTTCGACTTCTTTAAAAAATAAAAAAACATCTTGCAATCAAAGTGCCGTCATGTTATAATAATAGACGGTACTTTTTACTTTTGGTCTCTCAAGAGTGTACAGGGACGTGCTGACAAATGTTGCAAAAGTACACACAGATGGTAGCTGTCACCAAGTGTACCATCACCAAAAATAAAAAATTTCACAGGAGAATGTAGATGCCTACAATTAACCAATTGGTTCGCAAACCGCGTAAATC